>Ga0224524_1000599_pt1 | contig 13097 bp, 13 predicted proteins | sample CFST75metaG_FD_179895 | JGI IMG/M metagenome (GOLD analysis project Ga0224524, IMG submission 179895) | Peat soil microbial communities from Stordalen Mire, Sweden - C.F.S.T75 | ecosystem: Environmental > Terrestrial > Soil > Wetlands > Peat | place: Sweden: Norrbotten County, Stordalen Mire... | reverse complement strand
AGATATTATTGATAATATTCTTCATTGTATTATTTGCCACCGTTATCGAAATAAACATATACCGAAAACGATCGAAGCCAAAGTTTTATTTGATGCCGATAAGCTTGATTCTATCGGTGCGGTCGGTATTGGTCGTATTTTTTTATTTGCCGGATATTTACATAATGCTTTGTACACGGGTAATGAAAAAAAAATACTCAAAGAAAAAAAAGATAAGTCTTATACTGACAATAACACGGCGATTATGGAATATGAATTTAAATTAAAAAATATAAAAAACAAAATGCTGACCAAGACGGGAAAAAGTATTGCTAAAGAAAGACATGATTTTATGGTGGCGTATTTTAAAAGATTTTGGAACGAGGTTGGGGGAAGAGAATAAATTTATGAATAATATTTCTAAGTCACAAGTAGAAACAACAACCGAAATTAAAAACCTTGTAGCCGGAATTAAGAAACCGCTAAGTTTTTCGTCCTTAATTCAGATCAGAGATTTAATGTATACTAAATTGGAATTTCGCATATATGACGACTCCTCGGCAGAACATGAAAAAAGCATCAGGTGGAAACGGACAGCAGGAGAAATTCTGAATGACGCTTATGTATATAGTGGCAAAGCTTGCACTGATTTAACTGTGCTTTATATTGCGTTATGTCGGGCGATCGGTTTGGAAACCAGATTCGTTAAAGTAAAAAGGCAGAATATGGTCCATTCAATTGCGGAAATAAAATTGGATGACGCTTGGTATGTCTTTGATATCTCTCGGACGAACGTTCCTTTTAAGGGAGAGATTACCACGGATAATCCCTATAAAGATTCGGTCTTATGGAAAAAAGGCCGGGATGCTTGGGATATCGGACTAATTGATTTTGAGAGCATGTCAAAAATTTCGTAAATTTTTTAATAACGTACAATATTATTATCTAAGAAAAAATAATTTATATTAAAATAAATAAAAGCATATGAGCAACAATTTTTTGTTAATTATAGACGGTATGACGGGCGCGGGCAAAACCACTGTTTCTGATATTTTATCCAGGCGGCTTTCTCGAGTTGCGGTAATCGGCATGGATAAGATTAAAAATTATATTTCTGATTTTGAAAGAGGTGCGGAAGATAATCAGATTGCGCGCGACGTTGTTTACGCTATGGCTAAAGAATATTTTAAGCACGATATTTCGGTAGTAGTTGAGCATCCCTTTAAACCGGATGATGAATTGAGTCGCTATGAAGATTTGGCCAATGAATATTCGGCCCCGATTTTAAAATTTCAATTATTTACCACGCCGGAGCTAGCCTTTATTAGGGTTGTTAATCGTCAGAAAGATAGCGATAATAAAATACCCGAAGAAAGAATCAAGCGTAATATTTCTTTATTTAAAAATGGTGAAAATGATGGCTTTATGGCCATAGATACTTCTGAAATACCAAGTGAAGATGTGGCGGAAAAGATTTTAGAAAAAATAAGTCAGCTTGGGGGAGAATAATATGCTAATTAATCCATATTCAAAAAACATTATATTTTTTGATACTGAATTTTCTTCGCTTGATTCACAAAGAGGAGAAATTTTGTCTTTGGCGCTTATTAAATATAGTGGGGAGGAGTTATATCTAGAGTTGGATTATAATGGGGAAGTTGATGAGTGGCCGCGCAAAAATATTCTGCCTTCTCTAAAACAGGAAAAGGTAAGCAAGGAAAAAGCGATAAAATTAATTACTGAATTTATTGGCAACGAGAAGCCTTATATTATGGCCAATGTTAATCAGTTTGATATGATTTATTTCTACAAATTATTAGGACTTGATGGCTTTAATGATAAATTCAATTGGGTGCCAATCGATTTTGCCTCAATTCTTTTTGGCGCTGGCATTAACCCAGAAGCTTTAGCAAACTGGGATCAAGATTTTTTTGATAAGTTAAAAGTTGATTCCTCAACTTTGCATCAGCATAATGCCCTTGATGATACGAGGGCGCTAAGGGAAGTCTATTTAAAACTTGTTTAACTTAATGTTTATTTGTTAAAAAAAATAAGGCCGAGACCTTATTTTTTTATTTTCGCAACTGATTTTATTGCCATTTTTTATTTTTGCAGAGTCTTGAAAGAAGCAGCTCTAACTTTGCTTATCGTCCCACTTTTATAGGTCACACCGATTTTAATTTGGGCCTTTATATTTTTTTTGCCGTCGCTATAAGAAACAAGAGCGACTCGGTTCGGTTGCCAGGCGATATTTGTAATTTGGAATCTAGTGCCAGAGCTTGCCCTGGTGGTTGATAAGAGATTGATATTATCTTTTAAATATTTTTCAAACGCCTTTTTTTCAGTCTGCATCGTGCAAGTAGCGAGGCTTTTTAGATCACTAAACATGCAGGCTTTGGTTGAGTCAACGGTACAAGGGCCAACATGGGCGACTTTAACATCATTGCAAGAGGCTTCAGCTTGACCGCAGACATATTCTTCGCCATTAACGCCACAGACCGGATTGTAGCGCAAACATTTAATCATGCATTTATGAGTTCCTGGAACTGGAATATTTATTCCCGCTGAACTGGTAGCAATGATATAAATAGGATTTAAGGGAATAGAGATTGTGCTTGAAGCAGTTTTACATTCACCGTCATAAGCAATAGCATTACTGTCAGCCATGCAGCTGTTACCATAGGTAACGCCGTTTGTACCACAAACAGGAGCATATTGCATGGTGCATATTTTTGCACCCGGAGCAGACGTAATTAGGGCGGCTTGGCCCGAAAATGGGAAAGAGGCCAAAGATATAACGATGGCGACAAGACCGAAGAGATAGGCTTTTTTCATAAGTTTATTTAGATTATTTATAAATTTATTAAGTATTTTGATTAAATAAGCATGATATTCTAATACCTATATAAGTATAACGCATCTCGCGGGATTTGGTAACATTTTTTGATTTTTAAGCCCTTTAAAGCTATAATTCTAATGGAAACATAATTTTCCAATAGCATTTTAGATAAACCATATTATGTTAAAGCCAGCACCAAAAAAATACCGAGAAGCTGTAGATTACCTAGTCAGTAATTATTATCCGGAGTTAAAAGATAAAAGAATTCATTTATTGCAACGTAACCTTAAAATATTCTGGGCTTCGGCGGTTTGGATATTGCCATTTCGCGTTATCTTTGTGAGTCCGAAAATTGATGTTTTAGATGATAAGCCGCTTTATGGTTTATTAGGGCACGAGTTAGCCCATTTAAGCATTTATAATGAAAAAGGTTGGTTTAAATATCTGTATACCTACCCCTATGTTTATTTATTTTCTAAACAGGGAATAATTAAAGAGGAAAATACGGTTGACAAATTAACGATTAAAAAAGGCCTGGGCGAAGCGTTATTTGAATTGCGCCATGTAGTAAAACAAGACAAAAAACATGCGCGGGTAAATTATCTGTATTTAACGGAAGAAGAAATTTTAAATTATGACCGAAGCAATGATAAGTGGTAGGGTATGGTAATAATAAATAATCGGTGATATGTTTTGGCAATATTTTTTATTTGTAATTGAAGCTCCTGGCATAATGGTGCATGAACTCGCTCATGCCTTTTTTTGTTTACTTTTCGGCGTTAAGATTCATAAAATTAATTTGCTGCGTTTTGATAATGTGGCTGGCTATGTCATCCATGATGAGCCGCGGCGATTTTTTCCAAGTTTTTTTATTTCTTTCGGACCCTTAATTATCAATTCAGCTTTAGCCATTTGGTTATTTACAAAAGTAACGGCAGCTTATGACTGGCATGTTGTTTTGTATCTTTGGCTGGGCATTGTTTTGGGCTTGCAGGCAATTCCTTCAACCGGTGACGCGAAGTCATTATTTGATAATGCTAACCATAATATTTGGCGTAACCCCTTAGTTATTCTATTTTATCCTCTTGTTTTAGTTCTTTATATTTTAAATTTCCTTAAATATTTTTATATTGATATCATCTTCGTCGGCTTTTTATTTTATATCGCCAAGAAATATGCCAGCGGCATCTTGCCATTTATATTTTAGCTGGTTATACTAGTATGTTAAGTTAATTGTCCTTTTAAATTTTGAAATATAGTCCACGGAAATATCACCTTAAAATTTGAAAACATGGCAATGCCAAAAAATTTGTATCTCGTCAGACATGGTCAGTCTGAAGGTAATTTAATCAGGAAAGAATACGAAAAAACAGGGAATGAAGCGGTTTATACGGAAGATTTTCTCCGTTTGCACGAATCGCAATATGCTCTTACCGAGCTTGGGATTGAGCAGGCTAAAAAGGCGGGTCAATGGTTTTTGGAAAATGGTATCCAGCACTTTGATCGGATGCTTGTGTCAAATAATGTTAGGGCTCAAGAAACTGCTGCTTATTTAAATTTTCCCAACGCCCACTGGAGCGAAGACCTTAATTTACGCGAACGAGATGCGGGCCTTTTCAATACCATTAAACCATCAGAAAGAGATGCTAATTATGTTGACCAACAAAGATTCTATGATTCGCAGCCGTTTCTATTTTGGCCACCGCAAGGAGAAAGCGTCGCCTATTTATGTATACGCATAAAAGTTATCTTGGATACTTTATTCCGGGAATGTGACGGACAGGACGTTGTTATCGTTTGCCATGGCCATGTGATGCGGGCGATTATGATTGTTTTAGAAAAATTGTCGCTTGAAGAGAGCAATGAACTTTTGGTAACTCAAGATGAGGAGTTGCGCTTACCGAATTGCTCAATTATTCATTACACTCGGCAGAATCCGGCCAATCCAGAGCAGGGAATGTCGGTTCACTTTGATTGGAGACGAATTATTCGTCCCGCTGGCGGTGGTGGTAAAGATGAATCCTTTAAAGTAATCAAAAGAAAAAAATTCTCTAACGAGGATTTGCTCATGATGGCTAGAAAAAGTCGCGGACTCTAATATTTTTTAACTCCATTCTTATTTGCAAATTAGCAAGTGAAAATGGAGTTTTTTATTGAGAAAAACTAAAGAATAATTTTAAGAATCGATAAGGGGAGATTTGTTATGATAGATATGGTGATTTACTAATATCTAAAATAATAAATATGAAAAAAGAAAAATGTTTAGTTCTATTTCTGGGGCTGAGTTTGACTCTGAGTTCAGTTTTTTGGCCGCCCTTAACTTCTCGGGCTGCTTATCATTTTGCAAATTACGAAGGGCGTCCGCCAATCCATGTTTTTAAAGCAGGGACAGGAAAGCCGTTGGGCCTGAATCCATCGCAAGTTAAAAAAATATATAATTTGCCGGCTACAGGCGGTAGTGGAACGATTGCGATTATTGGTGCTTATGATAATGCGAGTTTGGAAAATGATTTAAAGATTTTTGATACACAATTTAATCTACCAGTTTGTACAAGCAAGACTGGCTGTTTTACGAAGCATATGATGGGTAAGACCGGCAGCGATGTAAATTGGTCGCTAGAGACGGCCATGGACGTAGAATGGGCGCATGCGATTGCACCGGGCGCAAAAATATTATTAGTTGAAGCGATTACGCCGAGTGCAAAAAATTTTATGGAGGCGATTGATTATGCCAGAAAACAGCCAGGTGTCGTGGCTATCTCGATGAGTTGGGGTGGGGCCGAATTTCCCGAAGAAGTTAATTTAGATAGTCATTTTACGAGCCAGAATAATAAAATTACATTTTTCGCTTCCGCCGGTGATAGTGGAACAGAGGCTAATTGGCCCGCTGCTTCACCAAATGTCGTGGCCGTAGGCGGAACTTCAGCGAGCCTTTCTGATAGAGGTAATTTGTTAGCCGAAACAGCTTGGGAGGGGAGCGGCGGTGGTCTAAGTAATTTTGAAGCTGAACCAAATTATCAAATTAAATATGCGGTTTCAAAAGCAAATGGCCGTAGAGCGATTCCTGATGTTTCGTATATTGCGGATCCGCATACCGGTTTTTCGGTATATTCATCAAATAAAAGTTTGCGCGGCTGGTATGTCTTGGGCGGTACGAGCGCCGGGGCACCGCAATGGGCGGCGATAAAAGCCTTGGGCTTAGCCGCAGACAATAATAAATTTTACGCCGATAAAGCGTCCGTTAATAGTTTAAAATATTTCCGCGATATTAAAAGCGGTGCTAACGGAGATTGTGGCTATTACTGCGAAGCGAGGCGGCATTATGATTTTGTGACCGGACTGGGCAGTCCTTTAACTTATAAATTTTGATGAATTTTTAGGAGATTTTTTTGACTTTTGGCCATTTTTCAGGTATTTTGTTTATAGATAGAGAAAAAATATGCAAAAGATTAAGAAAATAAATTGGAATTAATTTCATGAGAAATCTGTTTCCTAGTCGAAAATTTTATCTGGCCTTATCTTATTTAGGACTATGTGTCATGGTTCTCTTGGTATTGACCTTATCTCTTAATGCTAATGTAAATAATCAGCAATTTTCGGAATTGGCTAATTCCTTTCTTCATCATAAATTATATTTTATCCATAACTCGCCCTTTGACCGTTTTTCTTTTGACAGCACCTATTTTAATAATCATTATTATTGGCCGCTCGGTCCATTTCCGGCCGTGTTATTAATGCCTTTTGTGGCTTGGGGAAATTTTATTGGCATATATTTTTTTCAAGCCTATCTTAATTTTGATTTGATTATTTTAATAGTCTATTTGGTTTTTAAAATTGCGCGCCGTCTGGGTTATGATAAGCCGGATGCAATTTGCTGGGCGAGCACTTTTATTTTTGGAACGATGTTTATTGGAGTGGCGACCGTGAGTGCGAGTTGGTATTTTGCTCATAGCGTAGCCGTCGCTCTTGTGTTTTTAGCAATTAATGAATATCTAGGCCGCAAGCGGCCGCTCTTAATTGGTTTTTTATTTGGTTTAATTCTTTTAACCAGAGTGACGGCTTTTTTGGGTATTTTATTTTTTGCTGTTGATATTTTATTTTTTGAAAAAAATACGCTCAAAGAAAAAGGGAAAAATATTATAAAGTTAGCTTTGATTCCGGCGCTTTGCCTGCTCATGTTGCTCTCCTATAATTATGCCCGCTTTAATAATATTTTTGAACAAGGATACGGTGCGCAGATATTAAAGCCGGCCGGTTTTATGGTTGATCGGGCAAATTATGGCTTGTTTAATTTGAAATATTTGCCGCGCGGACTTTATTATTCCTTATTAAACGCGCCACAGCCAATTTATAATTCGGATACTCATTTGTTAGTTTTTCCATATCTAAGGCCGGACGTTTGGGGAATGAGCATTTTTGTGACCTCTCCTTTTCTTCTTTATTTCTTCTTTATGAAAACGAAGAATAAAAAAGCCAAGGTATTAATCATTAATTCTATTTTAATCGGACTGGTAATTGCAGGTTCATTTTTCATCGGCTATACGCAATTCGGCTTCCGCTATGCTTTAGATTTTCTGCCTCTTTTATTTCTAGCTTTTATGATGATTTATCACGAGCAAAAAAATAAAATCGGTCCGATTATGAAAATAATTATCGCTCTAACTTTTCTTACTAATTTTTATTTACTAGTCCAGGCCGTTAAATTATGAGAACTGCGCTCATTATTGGTGCCGGCCCGGCCGGCCTGGCAGCCGCCTACGAATTAACCAAGAACTCGGACATTAAGCCGATTATTATTGAATTAGACTCTCAGGTTGGCGGGCTCTCTAAAACAATTTTATATAACGGTAATCGTCTGGATATCGGACCGCATCGTTTTTTTTCCAAAAACAAGCGCGTGAATGAATTATGGCAAGAGATATTGTCGATGCCGAAAATTAATCGATTGACGCGTATTCTATTTTTGCATAAATTTTTTAATTATCCGATTGATTTGAGTTTGGCAACTTTAAAAAATTTAGGACCGAAACGTGTCCTTAAAATTATTTTTAGTTATTTGCGGATAAAAATTAAACCGCTTAAGCCGGAAAAATCACTGGCTGATTTTTTTACCAATCGTTTCGGCCGAGAATTATATTCAACTTTTTTTGAGTATTATACGGAAAAAGTCTGGGGAGTGCCCTGCGAGCAGATTCCGCCCGATTGGGGCGCGCAGCGCGTTAAAGAATTATCCATATCAAAATTAATCGGCCATTTTTTTAAAAAAATATTTAGATTCAGACAGAATAAAAAAGTTCAAACTAGTTTGATTGAACAATTTTATTATCCGCTTTATGGTGCTGGGCAAATGTATGAAGCCATGGCTGAAAAAATTAAAGCCAAGGGCGGAGAAATTAATTTAAATCATGAGCTTATGAGTTTTAAGCGAGTTGATAATAAAATTAAAAGTGCCTTGGTCCGTGATCGGGATGGTATATTAAAGGAAATTGAGGCTGATTATTTTATTTCCACTATGCCGATTAAGGAATTAATTAATCGCCTTGATTTTCCCGTGCCTGATAAAATTAAAGAGCTGGCGGCTAATTTAGTTTATCGTGATTATATAATTATCGGCCTTTCATATAAAAAAATTGCGCAGGCCAAAAAAATTCTTGATAATTGGATTTATGTTCAAGAGCGCGATATTAAAATGGGACGTCTAGATTTTTTTAATAATTTCAGTCCGAATATGTCTAGGGAAGAAAATAATATTTGGCTGGGGGCGGAATATTTTTGCAATGAGAATGATGAATTTTGGCAAAAAAATGATTTAGATTTACGAGATTTTGCCGCTCAGGAGCTCGAACGGATGAAAATTACTCTGTCTTTGGATTTACTAGATTACAAAGTTGTTAGAGTGACTAAAGCTTATCCGGCTTATTTTGGTTCCTATAATCGTCTGGCGGAAATCAGGGAATATACCGATAATTTTACAAACTTATTTTTGATCGGTCGTAACGGTATGCATCGTTATAATAATATGGATCACTCAATCTTATCAGGGCTAATGGCAGCCAATAATATTATTAGCGGGCGAGTTGATAAGAATAATCTTTGGGAAATCAACACGGAAAGCGAGTACGCCGAAGAATAAGCGTTGACTCAGTAAGGCCAAAGGTCTGCTCAGCGGAGCCTTGATTTTCATCTGCTTTTATGGTAGTATTTCCACTAGTTCTTAAATAAAATTCTTTGAAAATCCAAAAAACCTTTAATTATGAAGACCAAGTGGAAAAGAAGAGAAATAGGCATAGCTTACCCAGCCTGGTTTAACCGGAATGGGCATAAAATGCAGTTGCAAAAAATTAACATCGCCCGAGATAAAAAAGAGCTTTATATCGTCGGTGGCAGTTCAGCTCTCTTGTCAATTAAGCAATTTAATCGACCAAGTGGCCGAGCTTGGCTCATTGAATGGATGTTAATTAAAAGCATAACGGAAAAAGTTAACGGACAAGTTGTATTTGACTATGACGATTTAAGCGCCGCCTTTGGTCTTTCTAACTATTCAAGTGATTTGGGGGATTGGGTAATTGCCGAATTTGGCGCTACCTCCGCCCAGCAGGGAAAATACATTAGAGCAAAAGATTATCTAAATATTCCTTGCGCCGGAACTGGACAAGATGGCGACCCGAATATCTCAATTGAACTTGATATTGAGATTAAAGACGCGATTAGACAACTTCTCGCCTAAGTACCGCCAAAAAAATATTTTATAAAAAAAATCAGGAGCTAACGCATAAAGCGAATTAGCTCCTTTTTATTTGTCATAAAATCAGGTAAAATGGTAGTAGCAATACAACTATATGAAAAAAATAAAGTTTTATGTTTTAATACTGGCGATTATATGTTTCCTTATTATCGTTGGACTCATTGGCTTTTATGTTTTAGGAGATTATCTTAACAAAAGTTTTTCTAACGAAACTGCCTGGACTTCAGATATTTCTGTCGCTGCTATTAATCCGGAGAGAGTAAAAAATTTAGCTGCTGCTTCACCGAGTGATGTTGCTCAGGCGGCCGATTTTGATAGAGTTAAGACTCAAGTAGTCGGCTTAGGTAACCTTTTCGCTCTTAAAGGAATCGATTCAATTTATATTTTGACCGAGAAAGAAGGGAAAATATATTTTATCACCGAATCCACTCCATATGGCCAGCCTCTTTATGTTACTCCGGGCAAATTATACGAAAAAGCGCCACAGGAAGCCTATAACGTTTTTAATCTTAAGAAGCCGCAATCTTCCAAGGTTTATTCTGATGAGTTCGGTACCTATATTTCGCGTTTTACGCCGATTATTGATACAACGAGCGGCTTGCAAGTCGGCGTTTTAGGCGTTGATGTTAACTACACTTACTATCAAGCTCAGCTCAAACGAGCCGATATGATTTTTGGCTCCGCCTGGCTTTTGATTTGCTTAATAATTGTTTTATTATTTTTATACTTCAGAAATTTACATAAACTTAAAAATGCGAGCCATATTAGTGAGCAAAAAACGAGAGCCATTAGCGATTCGGTTAATGACGGTGTTATTGTCGTCGGTGCTAACGGATATATTGCTTTTTGGAATAAGGCCAGCGAGCATATTTTTAAATTTGATGCGCGTGACGTTCTAAAACTAAAGGCCAATGATTTAATCAAAATAGATAACCTAGTTGACTTAAAAATAGGAAAAAATATTGCTAATTTAAATTTTTCTTTGGATGAATATTTATTTGGCCGTTTTTTTGAGTTCAGCTTAAATCAAGAAAAGGGAGCGAAGAAATATTATGAGTTAAGTTTCACGTCCCCAGAAATTAATGGTGAAAAATATTTAGCCGGCGTATTTCATGATATCTCACGCCTTAAGGGGAAAGAACTTGAACTAGAAAAGCAGAAGCACGAGCTTGAAAATTTAAATGGTTTAATGATTGGCCGTGAGTTGAAAATGATTGAACTTAAAAAAGAGATTGAAGAGTTAAAAGCAAAAAAATAAAGCAGTTATTGCTTTAAATTTTTAAGGCAGTCCTTAATGTCGCCCACAATTTTATCTAAACGAAAATTTGATTTAACATAATACTTATTAATACCAAGACTAATATAGTTTCTGACTTTGTCTTGGCTGGCTGTATTAGAGACGATAAAGATGGGAATTTTTTCATAGGCTTCGTGGCTCTTGAGCTTAACGACCATGTCAAGTCCGTTTTCTTTACCGAGAAGATAATGATCCAGCCAAATCACATCCACTTTTTTTAAATCATCAAGCAAGCCGTAAGCTTGCTCAGCGGTTCGGGCGGTTACGACATCAAAACCGCTCTTTTCTAATTTAGTTCTAATAGCTTCAAGCAACGGTTTTTCGTCTTCAACCACGAGGATTGTTTTTGAATCTTTTTGTTTTAACATATTTAAAGATTTAGTTTTATTCAATTTTTTTATCTCCTAGCTTTCTTTTCATGCCGGATAAGGGAACTTTAACATAAAAAGTTGTGCCTTTATCTTCTTCTGATTTAAAATAAACATCGCCACCAGCATGAGTAATAATTGATTTTACAATATATAAACCCAAGCCCGTGCCTTCGGTATCTTTTTCGCGGACATTCTGCGCTCGGAATAATTTTTCAAATATTCGGGGTTGGTCCTTCTTGGTAATGCCAAAACCATTATCCGCGACTTCAATTAAAAGATTTTCTTTGTCTTTACTTATTTTCATGGAGATGCGGCCGCTGGCCGGGGTATATTTAACGGCATTAGAAAGAAGATTTTGCAAAACGATTCTCATTAATTTCTGATCAGCCTGGATAATTGGCATTTCTTTTTCGTGCTTAAAATTAAGTTTCAGTTTTTTCTGAGTAATTCCGGGTTTTAATTCGTCCAGAACGCTTTGGGCGATTTCAATAATATTAGTCGGTTCGGGATCAACAGCAAATGTTCCTAATTCCAAACGAGAAACGTTAAGCAGGGAGTTAACAAGCTCAACCATTCTTTGGTTGCCGTGGTATATTTCATTAACAAAGGATGTTTGCTCTTTATTTAATTTTCCGCCGTCTCCGGCTAGCAGCATCTCTGCATACCAGCTAATGCTGGAAAGAGGCGTCCGGAGTTGATGTGAAGCTAAAGAAACAAATTCAGTTTTGGCCTGGTCAACCATTTTTTCATGAGTAATATCTCTTTCAATACCGATGAAATATTCAACTTCATTTTTATCATTTAAGACCGGGGAAATACTTAATCTTGCATCATAAATTTGTCCATTTTTTCTTTTATTTTTCAATTCGCCGTTAAATATCTTTTTTTCTGTTTTAATTATTTTCCAAAGTTTTTCGTAATAATCAAGCGGCATCGGCAGACTCCATGATTTACCGGCCTTTTTACCGATTTCATCAGTCAGAATATAGCCGGTATTTTTTTCTACCATACTGTTGCCATAAACTAAAAGGCCATCGGCATCGGTAATAACAATCATATCGGAAGCGTTATCAAGGGCTAATTTAAATTTTTCTAAATTTTTAGCTAGTTCAGAGGCTTTATTTTTTTCAATTTCTACATCTTCCAAGATATTGGTAGTGGCGATTTTAACTTTATTTAAATAGTCATTCTTTGTGCTTAGTTCTTGCGTTCTCAGGACAACTTTTTCTTCAAGATCGCTATAATATTCGTGCAGTTGCGCGGCCATTTTGGAAAAATACATTCCGAGACGTTCCATTTCGTCGCCGCTTTTAATTTTATTTTCAACCTCAAGCTTGCCGTTTCCAATTTCACGAGCCATTTCTTCTAAACTGCCGAGAGGCTTTAGACGTCTAGAGACAAGCAGAGAAAGGGCGAGCAGAATAATTAACGTTGAGAGTAAAATTAATAAACTGGAAATAATAGCGAGGCGATAGGCGCCGGCACTAATTAAACTGTTATTATCTTCGGTCACTAAAAAGAGAGGATAGCCTTGAATTGGCGAAACAGCGATAATTTCGCTGGCCTTATCTTGGGTATCAGAAAATTTATAGACAGTTACATCTTTCTTGGGCCAGGCGAGAATTGATTGGGCTTCTTCGTATTGAATCGGCTTAATATCAATGCCGAGGAATTTTCTGTCTACTTTTAGTTTACTTAAAGTTGCCGCGCTTAATTGGCCGAGACTATGCATTATTCGGTCCTGAATATCGGAATATAAAATAACGCCGAATTGATCGGTCAGCATAACATGGGAATCTAGCTGGCGATTTTCCACGTTAAGATTGTCGTAAAGATTAGTTGGTGAAAGTTTTAAGATTAGAACAC
>Ga0224524_1000598_pt1 | contig 13100 bp, 13 predicted proteins | sample CFST75metaG_FD_179895 | JGI IMG/M metagenome (GOLD analysis project Ga0224524, IMG submission 179895) | Peat soil microbial communities from Stordalen Mire, Sweden - C.F.S.T75 | ecosystem: Environmental > Terrestrial > Soil > Wetlands > Peat | place: Sweden: Norrbotten County, Stordalen Mire... | reverse complement strand
GGGTATTTTTAATTTTTAATCTTTAATTCTTCATTCTTCATTCTTCATTTCCTAATAGCCGTACTTCTTTTTCCACAGTGCTTTCAACCTTGCCCTGAGTTCTTTTTCGCGTGCATTATCCTGTGGATCATAAAACTTTTCGCCGGAAAGCTTCTCCGGAAGGAATTCCAAATCCACGAAATTATTCTCGTAGTCATGGGCATATTTATAGTCTTTTCCATAGCCGATATTCTTCATCAGCTTGGTGGGTGCATTCCGGATATGTAATGGAACCGGTTGATCTCCCATGTCACGGAAAGCTTTCTGGGCGAACCGGATAGCTTTGTAGGAAGCATTGCTCTTTACAGAACATGCAAGGTAGATTGCGGTTTGCGAAAGGATCAGGTCACATTCAGGATAGCCGATAACATTCACGGCCTGGAAGCAGGCATTGGCCAGTAGAAGCGCATTCGGGTTCGCATTTCCGATGTCTTCAGATGCCAGGATGACCATGCGTCGTGCGATAAAGAGCGGATCTTCGCCTGACTCGACCATCCTGGCCAGCCAATAGACCGCAGCATTCGGATCACTCCCGCGCATCGATTTGATAAAGGCAGAGATCACATCATAATGCATCTCACCACCTTTATCGTACATGGCCAGGTTCTGCTGGATGATCTTAACGGTCGAAGCATTGGTGATCCTGATCTCTTTTGATTTTTTGCTTTCGGCATTTACAATGAGTTCGAGGGCGTTGAAGAGTTTCCGCGCATCGCCACCAGAAATGCGCATCAGGGCCTCTGTTTCTTCAATTTGGATCGTGATCCCGGAATTTTTTTCCAGACTTTTTTTTCCAAGATCCATCAGTTTTAAAAGATGTTCCTCTTCGAGGGATTTAAGTATATAGATCTGACAACGGGAAAGAAGTGGAGAGATCACCTCGAAGGAAGGATTCTCTGTGGTAGCTCCGATGAATGTAATAATGCCTTTTTCAACCGCGCCAAGTAATGCATCTTGCTGGGATTTGCTGAAACGGTGGATTTCATCTATAAAGAGGAAAGGACTTTCCCCGCTTTCCTTTGCCTTTGCAATCACCTCCCGGACCTCTTTCACTCCTGAACTGACAGCGCTGAGTGTAAAAAATGAGCGTTTAAGTTGCTGTGAAATAATGTACGCAAGAGTCGTTTTTCCAACGCCGGGTGGCCCCCACAGAATCATGGAAGGAACATTCCCTGATTTGATCGCTTTGTATAATATGGCATCCTTACCTACAAGATGTTCTTGCCCGATATATTCTTCAAGGCTTGAGGGACGCAACTGCTCTGCAAGGGGAATGACCATAGTTTTGAAAAATTACGAATTCTGATTTAAGTCCAAAGTTACGATAATTAAGGGTTCTGCAAAGAATATCGGTCTCTGATCCTGGCTTAATAACAAAGATTCTGAAAAACAATCCATTTGGGTATGTTAATAACATCCGATCTGAAAAAAAAAAAATTATTGACCTGATATTGAGCACTATGAATCAAATGTTAAAAAATGTTAAAAAATAGTAATCAAATTATTTGGTAGCTATGCTCGAATTGGTTTATCTTTGCATCGAATTTAAAAAGCAATAAACAAATGAAAAAACTCGCAACATTATTAGTTATCGGTGCAGTAGCTCTCATGTATAGCTGTGGCCCAAGCGCAAAAGAATTAGAAGAAAAAAGAATTGCCGACTCTATCAGGGTTGCTGACTCATTAGCAATGGTACAGGCAGAACAGCAGAGAATTGCTGACTCGATTGCTAAGGTTCAGGAAGAAAAGAGAAAAGCTGATTCAATCGCACATCAAGATTCAATCACAAAGAAACTGATCAAGCCTGCTAAGAAAGTAAAAGAAGTAAAGAAAGTAAAGAAAGGCAAGTAATAATCTTTCGATTGAATAAACAAAAACCCCGTCCCAAAAATTCAGGACGGGGTTTTTTGTTTTACAGGCTTTTGATTTCTGTTATCAGCTTCTGCATCGTCGACTTGGCATCGCCGAATAGCATCCGTGTTTTAGGATGGTAGAAAAGTTTATTTTCGATGGCAGCATATCCCTTTGCCATACTGCGTTTCATCACGATAACATTTCTTGCATTCCATACCTGGATCACAGGCATTCCTGCGATCGGGCTGGAAGGATCATCTTCGGCGGCCGGGTTAACCACGTCATTGGCACCAACCACGATCACCACATCGGTACTGCTCATTTCGTTATTGGCATCCTCCATCTCCATCAATTTTTCATAGGGAACATCGGCTTCCGCAAGCAATACATTCATATGGCCGGGCATCCTGCCAGCTACCGGATGAATCCCATATTTAACCACAACACCTTTTGTAGAAAGAAGTACATCCAGTTCATGGCACAGGTGCTGTGCCTGGGCAACGGCCAATCCATATCCTGGAATGATAAATACTTTCTGTGAATAGCTTAAAAGAATTGCCGTATCACTCAGGGTGATCTCTTTAACTGTCTGATCACCCGATTGGGAACCGGTTGCTGAACTTCCACCGAATGCACCGATGATCACGTTAAGAAGTGAACGGTTCATGGCTTTGCACATCAGGATCGACAGGATGGTTCCGGACGATCCAACAAGGATACCACCTGTAAGCATAACATGGTTGTTAAAAACAAACCCACCCATGGCAGCTGCAATTCCCGTGGTGGAATTCAATAGGGAAATAATAACTGGCATATCCGCGCCCCCAATAGGCATCACTAAGGTTACCCCGTAAACCAGCGCCAGGACGGTAAGTACATATATCATCCAGGTTTCGCCGGCAATAGGCTGCCTGAACATGATAAATACAACAAATCCCAGAAGAAGAGCCAGGAAACAAAGATTGATATATCGTAATACCGGACTTTTAATATCACCGATCCGTTCATCCAGTTTTCCGAATGCGATCATGCTCCCGGCGAAGGAAACACCCCCGATCATCAACCCCAGCAGGATCGCCAGCGTTTCACCGTTGAGCATATTCTGTGCAGGAAGAGCTGCCATGGCAACCTGCATCTTTGGAAATTCAATCATGGAAATAAGCGCTGCACAGGCTCCGCCCATACCATTGAAGAGCGAAACCATCTGCGGCATGGCAGTTATTTTTACCTTTTTTGCGGCAAACCATCCAACAATGGTTCCGATGAACAATGCGACAAGGATAAACGGCATATTGTGAATTCCTTCATATTTGCCTGTTCCAACTAAGGATTTATGAAACAGGATAGTACAAAGGATGGCAAGTCCCATACCTGCTGCCGCCCATAGGTTCCCGCTGCGGGCAGTATCGGGGTGACTTAACTTTTTCAAGCCAAGCACGAAAAGAACTGAAGCAAGAATATAGGAGATCTCAAGAATGGAGATGTACCGTGAGAATTCGTAGGAGCGGGTCAGCGTAATAACAGTATCCATAGCTCCTTATTTTTGGCTTTTCTTTTTCCTGAACATTTCAAGCATGCGGTCCGTGACAACAAAACCGCCAACCACATTCAAGGTGCCAAGGACCACGGCAATAAATCCCAAGATCATAGGCAACAGATCCCGTGCATGCCCCATGACGATGATCGCACCGATAATTACAACTCCATGGATGGCATTTGCCCCCGACATCAGAGGAGTATGAAGCACAGAGGGAACATGGGAGATAACCTCAATCCCAAGAAAAATAGAGAGAATGATAATAAAAATCGCCTCCTCATACGACAGGAATAAACGTAATATTTCAGTCATAAGGATAATATTTTAATGTTAAATCAGGGCTTTCACTCGCTCATTAATGATTTCATTGTTGTGGGTGACACAGGTTCCTTTCACAATATCATCCTCCCAGTTGATCCTGAGACCTTCGGTCGGTGAGATCATGAGCTTCAGGAAATTGAGAACATTCTTTCCAAACATCTTACTTGCATCATAGGGCATATCGATGGCAAAGAAGGAATTCCCGATAATCGTTATGCCATGGGTTACAATTGTTTCCCCGTCTTTTGTAAACTCGCAGTTTCCTCCCGAACTGGCTGCGATATCTATGATGACCGATCCCGGTTTCATGGCTTCAACGGTTTCCTTTTTCAAAAGGACCGGCGCTTTTTTTCCGGGGATCTGAGCTGTACAAATGATTACATCAGATTTCACGGCATGATCATGGATAGCCTGTGCCTGGCGGTTTTTGAATTCTTCTGTTTGTTCCACTGCATATCCCCCGGCCGATTTTTCGTCCCTGGCGCCTTCCACATCGATGAATTTTCCTCCAAGTCCCGTCACTTCTTCCTTAACGGCAGCCCTTACATCAAAAACTTCTACAACACCACCCAGCTTCCTGCTGGTTGCCAGCGCCTGGAGTCCGGCAACACCGGCTCCGAGGATCAGAACCTTGGCAGGAGTGATCGTCCCGGCAGCTGTCATGAACATAGGGAAAAACTTCGGTAATGTATTTGCGGCCGTCAGCACGGCTTTATAGCCATTCACCGTTGACATAGAGGATAAAATGTCCATGGCCTGTGCGCGTGAAGTACGCGGGATGATATCCAGGCTGAAACCTGTCACCCTGGCGGTAGCAAGCTTTTTCACAATCTCATGGTCAACCAGGGGGTTCAGGACACCCAGAAAAATCTGTTCCTCTTTCATCCACCCAAGTTCTTCATCCGTCGGCGGATTGATCTTCACAATCATACCGGATCCGGTAACAACCTCTTTTTTAGAATGGATCGTGGCACCTGCTGCTATGTAATCTTCATCCGAGACATAGGACCTTTCACCAGCATCCTTTTCGACCATCACGGGAACATTCAATTTCACAAGAGCATCTACAACTTCAGGCAACAAGGCAACCCGGCGTTCCTTTCCCGATTCTTTGATTAAACCAATAATCATGTAGTAACGATTTTTAAAGGTTAAAAGAATTTACAAGGATATTTGCTGAATTCAGTCCTTAAACCCAATGGTAAGATGGGTTCCATCGCAAAGGGGTTTTTTGTGGGAGGCTCCGCAACGGCAGATCGCTGCTTTTTCCGTCTCAATGTGGATCTTTTTTCTGTCTGGATCACGAAGGATGAAGTTACCTGAGATAATGGCTGGCCCGTCTTTTAATATCTGAATCCGGGCAAACTTCGGAAGCTTTTTGGGTTTTTTACGGGCTTTCCTGAGTGAGAAATTTGCATTTTTCAGGTAAAGTAGTGCACGCGAAGGACAAGTATCGATGGTTTTCATGATCTCTTTAGAAGAAGCGCCGCGAATGTTTACCCAGGGGCGTTCCGACGAATCGAAAACTCCGGGTAATCCTATCAGACAATTGGCGGAGTGGATGCAAAGATCCGGGCGCCAAAAAACCGTGATCTCATCATTGCTGTATGACTTTGATCCGCCCTTATTATGCTTTATTTCATCCAATTCAATTTTTGTGACCTTATTTGACATTGCACTAATTTTTAAATTTCCGTAAAGTTATAAATTAAATTAACTTTGAATCATGCAATAACCTGGTTTTTCTTCATGCCTAAAATACCAATCTTCTCCGATCCGGATTCTTATAAAAACGCTGCCCTGGATGAAAATTCAGTAGATATTGATCCATTTCATCAATTCTCTGCCTGGTTCAGGGATGCTGTAGATTCGGGTGTATCCGAACCGGAAGCCATGTTCCTTGCAACTACCGGCGAAAATGGAATCCCATCAGGGCGTGTTGTCCTTCTGAAGGGATTTGATCCCAAAGGTTTTGTGTTTTTTACGAACTACAACAGCAGAAAAGGAATTGAAATTACGATGAATCCTTTCGTTGCGATTGTATTTCACTGGAAAGAAATCGATCGCCAGGTAAGGATCACCGGGAAAACATATAGAATTCCTGCTGCCGAATCGGATGAATATTTCTCTTCACGTCCCCTGGAAAGTAAAATCAGCGCCATGATCTCTTTGCAGAGTGCGGTCATCCCGGGCAGGAACTTTCTTGAGAAAAAATTCGGAGAAATGAAACGCAGAATCACCACGCAGGAACCGAAAAGACCGACACACTGGGGTGGATTCAGGATCAGTCCTGCCACATTTGAGTTCTGGCAATCGCGGCTCTATAGGCTTCACGACAGGATCCAGTACCGTTTGGTGAATGAAAAGTGGGTCATAGAAAGACTTGCCCCATGAAAGATCAGTTCTAATGGATCTGATCCCCTGCCTGCCGGAAGATTGCACATTTTCCATGCCAGTAAGGTAAGGGACAGGTGATGGATAATATGGCCCATTTACGTGTAGCATGCGACGGTTGAATAAAAAATCCCCATAAAACTTCTCTTAAAAGATCATTATACAGGGATTTTTGGTCAGTCATTACAAGGACTATCCGGTTCTTGGAATTTTACATTTTTAAAACTTAGATTTGGTCGAAGCGGAATTTTATTTTGTATAATTTATGATATGGATCAACAAAATTTTTGTAGGTAATAGTGGAGATTTTCTTTACCACAAAATTCTCAGCTTCATCGTTGTTGGAATCAATCTTTTTAATTTCAATTTTCCCTTCATCATTGAAAGTAAAGACAATAACAACTGTTCCGCTTGAAGGGGTATTCTCGGGATCTTCCATGTTCTGGACCACATCAGAAATTTTCTGCTGAACTTTCTGCGCAGCCATGGCTGCAGGGCTTTTGGCATAGGATGAAAATGTGGAAATGAATCCAACAATTAAAGCAATGACAATGATTCGTGTTACATTTATCGTTTTCATTTTTTTCTTTTTAAATGACAGTTTTTTGACGATTTTATTGTATAATATGGTTTAAGGCATTCTTTAAGTGACTTAAAATTTAATAAAACAAAATCCCTGCAAAACTGCGATATTATAACCAATTGTTGAGCAGGGATAAGAATGCAGTCTTTCCGATGACTACGCAATTTTCAAATAATTCCGTTATAAAAACTCAATCCTGATTAAATCGGAATTTTATTTTATAATACTGGTTATAAGGATGAACAAAATCCTTGCAGGGAACATTGGAAATTTTCTCCTTTACATAATTGGCAACGTCATCGTTGGTTGCCTTGATTTTTTTAATATCAACATTTCCCTCATTATTGAGGGTAAACAGGACGTCAACTTCACCGCTCGTAGGTACATTCGACTGATCTTCCGGGCTCATGACTGCCTGAACGAACTTTTGCCGGATATTCTTTGCACTGATGGCCGCGGGACTTGCAGCATAACTTGAAAATGTGGAAATGAATCCAACCAGTAAAGCAATTACTAAAATCCGTGTTACATTTATCGTTTTCATGGTTTTCGTTTTTTAATGAACATTTTGTGAATGAATCGTCTTTGAATGATAAGAATGTTTCTCTATGTTATAGAAAATGAACCTGAATGCTTCCGAAGGATGCTTGCACATTCGCTTGCCGGAGTACTTGCAAGAACAGGCTAAGACAGGAACAACCCGGTAATTTACATGATCAGGAAGAATCATAGGATGTTTTTTGTCTTCATTTTATTAATTTTATTTAGATCGGATAAAGGTAACTCTGAAATGGCCATTTTTCAAGAATTCTCTACAATCTGAATGAAACTATAGGTGAAAGCAGAAAATCTTCCGGTAAATTCTTTACATTTACACGATCCTTTTCAGACAAAAACAAACGCATCAAAAACATTCACCTATGAAAAAAATCATTTTTCTGTTGACGATTATGACGATTGTATCTTTTTCGGCTTGCAAACAGGCCAAAGAGGTGAAGAATCCTTTTTTCACCGAATATCAGACTCCTTTTCAGGTCCCTCCGTTTGATAAGATCGATTCGACGGATTACATGCCGGCATATGTTGAAAGCATGAAACAACACATGGCGGAGATCGATGAAATTGTGAACAACCCAAAGGAACCCGATTTTGAGAATACTATCCTGGCATTTGATAAATCTGGCAAACTTTTCACGAAAGTCAGCAAGGTCTTCAACCAGCTGAATGAAGCGAATACAACACCGCAGATGCAGGATATTGCAAAGAAGCTCAGCCCTTTGCTTTCGAAGCACAGGGACGACATTGCCCTGAATGAGAAATTATTTAAAAGGATTAAAGCTGTTTATGAAAAGCGGTTCCAGATGAAGCTAGATGATCAGCAGATCCGCGTTGTGGAAAAATATTATCGCGATTTTGTGCGGATGGGCGCTAATCTTGCTAAAGATAAACAGGATACCTTACGGAAACTGAATGAACAGCTTTCTCTTCTGACCTTGAAATTCGGTGACAATCTCCTGGCAGAGACCAATAAGAACTTTAAATTGGTTATCGGGGATAAAAAAGACCTGGACGGCTTGCCACAGGGTGTGATCGATGGCGCTGCCGAAACTGCTAAAGCAGCCGGGATGGAAGGTAAGTGGGTGTTTACGCTGGCAAAGCCAAGCATGATCCCCTTCCTGCAATATTCCAAAAACCGTGACCTTCGCGAAAAGATCTACCGTGGATATTTTATGCGAGGAAATAACGGGAATAAAAATGATAACAAGGAGGTAGTTGCAAAGATCGTGAAATTGAGGGCACAACAGGCTGCCTTGCTGGGTCATAAGAGTTATGCCGCCTATGTCATTGATGATAACATGGCAAAAACACCCGAAGCCGTTGACGCGTTCCTCATGAAGCTCTGGCATGCAGCCCTTCCGGTTGCGAAGAAAGAGGTGCAGGAAATGCAGAAGATCATCGACCGGGAAGGCAGAAAATTTAAACTGAAATCGTGGGATTGGTGGTATTATGCAGAAAAAGTGAGGAAAGAAAAATATGACTTGGATGAAAATGAACTGAAGCCCTATTTCAGTCTTTCGAATGTCCGTGAAGGGATGTTCCATGTGGCCAATAAACTTTATGGCATTACCTTCACCAAGCATACCGACCTGCCTGTTTTCCAGAAAGATGTTGAGACCTATGAAGTGAAGGAAGCCGATGGAAAAGCCCTGGGGGTGCTATACCTTGATTATTATCCGCGTGAATCGAAACGAAATGGAGCATGGTGTACCGATTTCCGTTCTTCCGGTTATGAAAATGGAAAAAAAATTGATGCCATTGAATCGGTGACCTATAACCTATCGGCACCCACAGCAGATGCGCCCGCTTTGCTGAACTGGGATGATGTGACCACCATGTTCCATGAATTTGGACACAGCCTGCATGGATTGTTCATCGAGGGAAAATATGACCGGACGGCCGGCAATGTCCCCATGGATTATGTTGAGATGCCTTCCCAGGTCATGGAAAACTGGGCAGGTGAACCTGAAGTTCTGAAATTTTATGCAAAGCATTACAAGACGGGAGAAATAATTCCGGATAAACTGATCGCAAAAATTGTAAAAAGCGCCATGTTCAACCAGGGTTTTATGACGATTGAATACCTTGCAGCTGCTCTCCTCGATATGAATTATCATAACCTCACCGCGCCGAAAGACATCGATGTGCTGGCATTTGAAAAAAAGGCCATGGACAGCATTGGCCTTATCGATGAGATCATTCCGCGATACCGTTCTACCTATTTCTCGCATATTTTCAGCGGGGAATATGCTGCCGGGTATTACGTTTACATATGGGCTGCCGTGCTGGATGCTGATGCTTTCAATACCTTTAAGGAATCGGGTGATATCTATAACCATGACCTCGCCGCAAAATTCCGGAAATACTGCCTGGCAGAATCCGGCAATGATGAAGGAATGGTTCAGTACAAGAAGTTCAGGGGACAGGAACCCTCCATCGATCCATTACTGAAGAGGAGAGGGCTGAAATAATTCGGGAAAAGGTTTAGAATGAGTAATGATAATAGCTTTTATTAAAAAAGAACAGGGTAATAAAAAAATATTATTTTTGTATTCAAATGTTAGTGGTTCCCGTTCCCTGATGGCCATCAGGCCGGGTGAAAAGGGAATCCGGTGCGAAACCGGAGCTGTTCCCGCAGCTGTAAGCTCTTTAAATATCTTTCGTCATCCGTTGGTCACTGTCCCTTTTCTGTGGGATGGGAAGACTTCGAAAGATTGAGCAAGCCAGAAGACCTGCCATCGACATCAACCTTTGCTTTCGGGTCAAAAGTAACTCTGTAAAAGGTATGGACACACGACATCTATCCGGATTTTATCGTCAGGAGCCTTCAGTGCAGAAGCACAGGTTTTTTGGTTTGAATACTATACAAGAATAATTAACCTAATTCTATAACCAATTTTATGAAAAAGAGAAGTTTACATGTTTTTTTTACCCTGTGCCTGGGAATCATTGCACCTGTTATGCTGAACGGACAAACCTCCTACGTCAAACAAATCATTACAGCCAACAGTGGAAAATTTGAATTTTCACCACCCTTTCAGGATTACGTTACCCTCCAGTCATACAACCCAGTGAGTGGGGCTGTGAATATGTTTAATACGGTTTTTACTCAATCGGCACAGGATGTTTGTTTAAAAGGAAACATCGCATATATTGCAGCACAGGACTCTATCATCAAACTGAATCTCAATACTTACCAGCGGATTGCTGCGATAGCGGATTCCGGGCTCAGTAAATTATATGTTCTTGGGAATAAACTGTTCGTTTCAAAACAGTATCCTGTCAATACTTTTTTTGCTGAGGTGCTTGATACGGTTGACCTTTCGTTGGTGACATCCATTGCCGGCATCTCGGGAGATTGTGGCAGCATGGTCGCCGCCGGTGACTCCCTGTATCTTACTGTCAATGGCGGATGGATGGGAACCGAAGGGAAGATTGCAGTGATTGAGACCACTGGATGGACACTGGTCAGGGAAATAAACTTCGGCACTGAGGCAGTCGGGATGCTTTATATCTTTCGATACGAAAACAAACTTTTTACCGTCAATAAATCGCCTTATATGACCCCCGATGTTGGTAGCATCTCAACCTATAACCTGGATGACCGTACATTTGTAAATACAGTTATTAATAAAAACGTAGGACTCAGCGCTGGCATTGACGGCCATCTTCTCTATTTCGGTCTGGATTATGGTATCGGATCATTTAATATGAACACACTTCAGGTCGAAGACTCTGTTATGGTTTCCGATCCAGGCTCTGCACTGTTCAAATATATCACTTCCGCTACTGTCGATACCCTGAATGACCGCCTGTATATAAATATCGGGGATTATGCAACTCCCGGGACCTGCCTTGTGGCTACGCTTGCGGGAGATTCAGTTACCTCTTATGCAACCGGCATCAGTAGCGATGCAATAGCGGTTGATTACCGCGTAGCCCATGCTGGAATCGAAAACCAGGAGCGGGAACCAATGTTGCTTACTATCTATCCGAATCCCGTATCTGAACGCTTAACTGTGAAGCTCATGAATCAACAGGCCATTGAGGAGATTATTGTCACAGACCTGATGGGTAGGGTGGTCATTCATAAGTCAGGTGATGATCAGAAAAACACCACAACCTTACAGGTGAAGAGTCTGATAACGGGATTATACTCCATTATGGTCAGAACATCAGACACCTCATTTTCCGGGAAATTCCTGAAGCAATAGATCGTCTTCTTCAGTTTTTTATTATACCAGTCGTTGAAGATAATCCCATGTTAATAGTTTGTTGTTCCGGTATAAATGCTTGAATAGCCGGGACCGGTAATGGTCGGAATGTAATTGTCCTATGCAAAGGTGAAGTTAATTCATTCATTCAACAACCTCCAATTGCCAAAAGAGACCTGCGTTTCCCGTGTCAAAGTTAATGCGTTTCTAAATCCGGCAGATTACTTTCCCCGATGCAGAAAGTAACCTGAGTTGATTTATAATTAGTTACAATAACGGGGTACAACCAGGGTATAAAAAATGGCTCAAAAATCTATGTCATCAATTGAATTCCATGAATGAACCATTCCCCAAGAATTTTTAAAGTATTCATCACCGCCATACACGACATGTGAGTTTTCCGGTAAATTTCCGGAATAGCCATTCCATTTTTCGAGATTCATGAAAAAATCACGGTTCCAGGTCTTGGCCGATTTAATTTCAATAGGAGTAAGACCATTTGCGTGCTCAATGATAAGATCGATCTCCATCCCGCGATGATCTCTCCAAAAATAGAGATTGGATGCTTTCCCCTGATTGTAGCGTCGTTTTAAAAACTCAGACAGGATCAGATTCTCAAAGAGAGATCCCTTTAAATAATGGTTGTTTAATTGGCTTACCTTCTCTATTCGAAGTAGAGAACAGCATAACCCGGTATCATAAAAATAGAGTTTCGGTTTTTTGACCAGCCGTTTACTGAAATTACTATGGTGTGGTTGAAGCAGGAATAAGATGTAACTGGCTTCCAGGACAGAGATCCATGCTTTGACTGTATTGTAACTGACGCCACAATCATTTGCCAGGGAAGTATAGTCCAGTAGTTGACCCACTCTCCCGGCGCAAAGACCCAGAAATCGGACGAAAAGATTAAGATCATGGATATTCTGCAATGACCGCACATCGCGTTCCAGGTATGTCTGAATGTAGTTTGGATAGAAATCGGGTGGATCTATCTTTTTATCATACAGCCTTGGGAAAAAGCCCTGAAAGATATTAGCTTCGTAAGAAGGTAACAATTGATCAGCCTTGCGGAGTTCCGAGAAAGAGAAGGGGAGAAGGCGGAAAATAGCCGTCCTGCCGGCCAGCGACTGGGAAATCCGGTCATGAAGTAAAAAGCTTTGCGAGCCTGACAGGATGAATTGCCCTGTTTTTCCACTCTGATCGACAATTCCTTGTATGTAAGAGAAAAGCTCCGGGACCAGTTGTGCTTCATCAATGATACCACCATTCAAATACTGCTGCAAAAAGTTTTTGGGATCCTGTATAGCGAACATCCTGGTTTCAGGATTTTCAAGCGAAGCATAGAACAGGTCTCCGAAAAGGTTTCTCAAAAGGGTGGTTTTTCCGGATTGTCGGGGGCCGGTGACCGTAATGACAGGAAACTTTTCTGACAGATCAAGAATCTTTTGGCTTATTTCTCTCTTAATCATGCTACCATTTTTATAATCTTGTACAAAATTGCAAAATAAATTCTAAATTGTACAAAACTATCGAAATATTTTTTAAAGAACAGATTTATAATGTCTCCCGAAGTGGACAGTGTACGAAATTATACTCTAAA
>Ga0224524_1000597_pt1 | contig 13102 bp, 7 predicted proteins | sample CFST75metaG_FD_179895 | JGI IMG/M metagenome (GOLD analysis project Ga0224524, IMG submission 179895) | Peat soil microbial communities from Stordalen Mire, Sweden - C.F.S.T75 | ecosystem: Environmental > Terrestrial > Soil > Wetlands > Peat | place: Sweden: Norrbotten County, Stordalen Mire... | reverse complement strand
TGTTTACATTATATATCTGGAACTGTTGTATTCTTCTGAATTCACTCATCAATTTTCCGGGAGCAAGAATATAGGCAAGTCCCCATCCATTGATGTTAAAAACCGGACCAAACGATGAGACCACGAAACTACGTTCGGCCAGTTTCTCATATCGGGCCACACTCTGGTGGGTATTATTGTCAAAAACGATTGATTCAAAAACCTCGTCGCTCAAAATAACGATGTTTGTACCATTTGTTAAATGCTGTAGTTGAATAAGATCAGAATCAGACAGCACAGCACCCGACGGATTATGAGGCGAGTTAATAATGATCATCCGTGTTTTCGAAGAAATCATTTTTCGAACTTCTTCCCAATCGATATGAAAATTGGGTTGTTTCAGCGCAACATATACCGGACGGCCACCATTAAGAGAAATTGCAGGCGCATAAGACTCATAGGCAGGTTCGAAAAGTATAACCTCATCTTCATCCTTTAAAACGGTTGTACTGATGGCGGTCATAATAGCCTGAACAGATCCTGCAGTAATGGTTATTTCAGTTTCCGGATTATAGTAATGATTGTACATACGCTTTACACGAGCCGAAATAACATCGCGTAATTCGCGGATGCCTTCGTGCGGTGCAAAGTTGTTGTAACCCGACCTAATATACATTGCTGCCAGATCAGCTAATTTTTCCGGACATGGAAAATCTGTTTTCCCAAGAGAAAGATCGATTGCACCAGTTTCAGTAACCAGATTGTTGACGACCGAGAAGATACTATCTTTTGTATTTGTCAATTTTAAAAGAGCCATGTGATAACCAATTGGACTACAAAGTTACGAAAATATGCTTTTAACACCTTCATTCAATACCAATGAATTCAAATATATTTATCATTCAAGTTAGCTCAATACCTCTTTTAAAACTTCGAGTGACTTGATTTCTCCTAGATTTTCAAAGTGAATTTTATAAAATTCAAGCAACTTTTCGAGCACCAGTCTTCGATCGTTCTGAGTATAATCCAACTTTTCGATCAAAGATGAGTCAACATCAAAAAGCCTTGAGAACAAAACAGTTACATGCTTGTCGGTAAATTGATTATGTAAAGGTTCGTGGCTGACAAACAATGCACTTTGTAAGTCGAAGAAGTTGCTGACCAAGGCATTGTCGGGACTGGGTTTAATACCCAAAAAACGGGTCAAATTGAAAAGAAACCAGATATGAAAATTACTAATTCCGTTTTCAGATAAATCGAGTAAGGTTAAGGAATGGTATATAAAATTGAAAAGTTCAATGTTGGATTCTTCCTCGCGCAAACATTTATACAATATTTCAGCAAGGAAAAGGACTTGTGTGCTTTTTCGTATGTCAAACGGGATGGTGGCGTAAGGACTGGCTATCCGGGCATTTTTAAGCCGGTGGATTTCACGGTCGGCCTTGTAATAGAACTCAACATCCAACAGATAAAGCGGTTGAAAAACCGAAGCTTTAACCGTTGAGCTTTTACATCGAACTCCGTTTATCAGGAACGATTGAGGACCATAACTTTCCGTATAAATACTGGCTATCAGGCTGGTTTCTGAATATTTAACAGCATGCAAAAATATCCCACGCGATTTTTCAATCACTTAAAACCGTATTAATGAATGAATAAAAGTTTGGTTATTTTCGTTTTTTCGCCCAGCGGATCAGTCATAAAAACCAGATAAACACCGGTTTTACAACGATTTCCATTCAGATTTTTTCCATCCCAAATGGCCTGTCCGCCCAACGAAACTGTTTTGCAAACCAGATTTCCGGCTATATCGGTAATTTTCACATCCGTATTTTCGACCAGACCTTTAACAACGATTGGACCTTCATAGGTTTCGCGCACCGGATTAGGATAAACATATACATCTTTGAATTCATCATTCCCGGCAGTTGCTTCGCCCATGTATGAAATCAGACCGGAAGTTGTACCAACAAAAACTTCGCCTGTCTGCTGGTTTATGGCAATATCAGTAATTTCGTTGCTTGGCAGTGGACTGTTTTCAGTATTAAAATGTTCAATTTCAGTTGTGCCATCATCCGAGACCAGGAATATGCCTGAATTTTTTGTTCCGAACCATTTACGGTTTGCCCCGTCGATGGCAATGGCTGTAATATTTTCCTTCTCAAGTAATGGATGAAAATTCCCGTCTTTCAGATCTAGCCCGGGCCGTGTGGCATACATGACACCCGATTTCCAAATATTCTCAGGATTGCTAAAAACGGCTACACCACCCGATGTACCTACCCAAATTTCGCCATTCAAATCCTCGACCAAAGCATATACATCATTCATATCGGTATAAACCTCGTCTTTCCCATTGCTAAAATAGGCAACTACTTTCTGTGCCTTTGACTGGTCGTTCGTGCTGTTTAAAACATAAAGTCCATTTCCTCGCGGAACGACCACCCATTTGTCGTTTTTTTTCGTAACCACCACTTTCCCAATCGAATATTTATTGGCTATTCCGGTCAGCTCGAATGCTTTCCATGTGCCATCGGCCTGAAAAACCGAAATATTTTTATCAACTTCAGAATTGGTCACCCACAGATTTCCTTTCGAATCAAAGGCCATTCCTCCAACACGAACATAAGGAGCATCAGGCTTGTTGGGTATTGCAGTTTGCAAAGTGCTGTTAAAGTTATCGTAACGTTTGATAAACTTGCCGGCATTAAACTCTAAAACTCCCCCACCCCATGAACCTGCAAACACATGATCAGGATCTTTCGGATCTACCGCAATGCAAACCAGATCAAAGAAGTTGTTTGGAGCATCGGGAACCGGAAAAACTTTTTTATCAAAAACCGACCATTTTCCTCCGCGGTTGAGCTGGAAACGAGGATCAAAGAAGAGGTTGTTCCATGAACCAGTTCTTCCTCCTGAAGTTATCCAAAGATCCTGACCGTTCGTAGTGAGCGAGAAAATCTGATTGTCGACGGGGCCTTCGGGAACAATACGTTCAGCCAATGTGCCAACTTTTATCAAACCATTGTCAGGATCGGCAATCCAAAAAATGTTTTGCCCATCTAAAATTGCGCATGAAGTATTAATAGGCTTTACTTCATATCCTGAAAAAGAATATTTATTAATATAATTTATCTGTTCGAACTTATCGTCATAAACAAAAACTTCTTCGCGGCTCGAAAAAACAATCGTATGATCGTTCACCGTAATCTCAGAAACATACTTAATTTCAGGAAGAAACCTGCTCCACACATCTCCATTTAGCTGATACAATTCATCCTGAGCGTATTGATCGGGCGTATAATTGGCAATGATTTTCCCTTTGAAGAATTTGATCTTGCTGAATTTGTCGTTGGCATGTGGAATTGATGTTTGCTTTGACCAGTTGTTGTAATTCTGAAGGTTTGGCTCCGAAACGCTGGCTTTATAAATACCGTTGGCCGTTGCTGCATAAAGATAAGTTCCATCGGTTGCCACATCAAATACGTTAAGGTATGCACCTTCTGAACCGATTAAATAGGTGTCTTTTATTTCTTTTCGTTCGAGATTAACAACCACAATGCCGAATCCGCAAGAGAGGTAGGCCAGATTTCCGGAGAACAAAACGTTGTTAATGGTTTTGTCGGCTGATAATTGTTTCCGCTTGATGTCCGAAAGGTTGAAAATGGTGTTACCAATTAATAAATCGATATTGGCATTCTGGTATGTAATCATTAGCAGGTTATTGTCCTTGCTGTATGCCAGGCGTTGAACTCCTGCATCAGAAAGCCCGCTAATGCCCGACATTTTCTGAATGCTGTTATCGGTCTTGTCGTACGAGAATAATCCACCCTCCGTGACGCAGAAAATTTTATCTCCGGCATCAACTACATTCTTCGCATGAGCATACGATTGATAATCAGTCCATTCGCCAATAACAGATTGGGAAAAGGAAGGAAATACAATACAAAATAATGCAATGACTAACAGGCATTTAACTTTTATCATTCAGTTTTGAATTGGGTTAAAAATTCTACTAATTTCCGAACAGCTCTTCCCCGGTGACTAATTTTGTTCTTCTCATCCATCGGCATTTCTGCAAAACTATGATGCGATTCATCGGGTTTAAAAATCGGATCGTAACCGAAACCGGTTTTTCCCTTTTTTTCTTCCAGAATCAGGCCGTTAACGATTCCTTCAAACTGAAATTCGCGACCATCAATTACGAGCGAAATGACAGTTCTAAAACGAGCTTTCCGGTTTTTTATTTTATCCAGTTTTTCTAAAACCAAATTCATATTTTTTTCTGAACTTCTTTCCTCACCAGCATAGCGGGCCGAATAAACACCAGGTTCGCCGTTTAGCGCATCAATTTCGAGACCGGTATCATCGGCAAAGCAGTTCAACCCGTATTTATTGAAAATGTAAAACGATTTTTCAGCGGCATTGCCTTCGAGCGTTTCCTGGTTTTCAGGAATATCGTCGTTGCAATTGATATCGTTTAGGCAAAGAAGTTGAATGGAAGAATCAACCAACTGCCTTATCTCCTGAAGTTTATGTGCGTTGTTTGTAGCGAATATAAGTTTCATATCAAATTAAAATAGCCCGTGTATTTGAGCATCAATGCGGTCAATTACATTGCTCAAATCTTCAGGATTAGTCTGGAAATCAATGCGATCAACGTCAATAATCAACATTTTGCCGGCGTTGTACCGGTTAACCCAGGCTTCGTACCGCTCGTTGAGCTGTTTCAGATAATCCAGACGAATGGAATTTTCATATTCCCTGCCACGTTTTTGAATTTGGTTAACCAGGGTTGGAACTGAAGCACGCAGATAAATCAGCAAATCGGGCGCCTGCACCAACTTGTTCATCATTTTAAAAAGAGTGGAATAGGTGTTGAAGTCGCGGGTTGACATCAATCCCATGGCATGAAGGTTTGGTGCAAAAATCTCGGCATCTTCGTAAATGGTGCGGTCCTGAATAACTGTTTTTTCGGAGCTCCGAATATCGACTACCTGTTTAAACCGACTATTCAGAAAATAAATCTGAAGGTTGAACGACCAGCGTTGCATGTCTTCATAAAAGTCGTTGAGGTATGGATTTTCGTCAACATCCTCGTAATGAGGACTCCAATTATAATGTTTTGCGAGTAATTCGGTCAGGGTTGTCTTCCCGGCACCTATGTTCCCAGCCAAAGCTATATGCATCTTATTTGAACTTTAAAATTTGAACTAAAATACGAAATAAAACAAGATAAAAGAAAAAAGGGGAAAGTCATTCGCGATCCTATCCAGAGTATTTTGATTAATAACGATATCTAACTGAACGACAATGGAAAAAAGTCATTCGGAAAATTTTCCAAATGACTTTTTCCTGTTTATGGTAGTTAAGAGCAATCCTGGTTACATGTATTTGAACAGGGTTGATAATGGCTCCACCTGTGATGAATAGTTGATGACTATTTTCTACTGAAGCAATTTATTCAGTTCGATCAATTGGTCGAGGTATTGCCGATCGTTTGACAATCGCGGGATTTTATTTTGGCCGCCTGCTTTTCCCTTTTGTTTCATCCACTGGTAAAACAAACCCTTGCGGACCACAACCACATGAGGCATTTCGAGGCTCAGATTCTTGTGCCGTTTGGCTTCATAATCCGAATTGATGGTTTTTAAGGCGCCATCAAACAATAAAATAAAATGATCCAGGTCATCGGGTTCCTTTTCGAATTCAATGATCCACTCATGCGCGCCTTTCTGATTGTCGTTCATGTAAATAGGACCGCCGGTATATTCTGAAATGATGGCATTAGTACGGTCGCATGCAATATGAAATGCTTTTTCAGCATTATCGATGATCACTTCTTCGCCAAATGCATTGATAAAATGTTTGGTGCGACCGGTAATCATAAATTTGAACGGATATTTCGAAGTAAACCGGATGGTATCTCCGAGCATGTAGCGCCAAAGTCCACCGTTGGTCGAAATGATCATGGCATAGTTTTTACCAACTTCAACATCTTGCAATGACATGGCATTCATATTGTTAGCTAGATATTCATCCAACGGGATAAATTCATAATAAATGCCATAGTCGAGCATAAGCAGCATATCTTTTTTATCGGGTTCGTCCTGAATTCCAAAAAAACCCTCGGAAGCATTATAGGTTTCCATGTAATGCATTTGTGTTCCTGGCAGGAGCTTTTCGTATTGTTGGCGATATGGCTCAAAATTCACACCTCCATGAGTAAAGACCTCCAGGTTAGGCCACACTTCCAGAATATTGTTTTTACCGGTAACTTCCAGAACCCTTTTCAGCAAAACCAGGTACCACGATGGAACACCGGCAAAAGAAGTAACATTCTCGTCCAATGAGTGTTGAATAATTTTCTCTATCTTTTCTTCAAATTCTTCGAGCAATGAAATCTCGGTCGAAGGTGTACGGTAGAAGTCAGTCCAAAAAGGTATATTCTCAATAATAATGGCTGAAAGGTCACCATAGTAAGAGTTATTGTTGTAGTTGTTTACTTTGTGACTTCCTCCCAGTGTAAGCGCTTTTCCGGAGAGAACGCCCGAATCGGGATTATTTTTCAGATAAATAGCCAATACATCGCGACCACCGCGAATATGTATATCTTCCAAAGAGTCTTTGCTGACTGGTATGAACTTACTTTTTTCGTTGGTTGTTCCGGATGATTTGGCGAACCATTTGGTTTCGCCCGGCCAAAGCAGGTTTTTTTCGCCCAACATCATTCGCTCAACAATTGGTTTGAGATCATCGTAACCCTGAATCGGGACTTGTTCGCGAAACTCTTTTTCGGAACGAATGCCTCTGAAATTGTATTTTAAACCGAATTCGGTCGTCGAAGCTTTATCTAAAAGTTCAAACAATACTTCACGCTGAACCTCGTGGGGATGCTTTTTAAACAGGTCGATCTGGTATATTCGCTTATAATTGACCCAATTAATAATAGAATTTATAACTGGCATGTAAAGTAGATTTCGGTGCAGTCAAATTTATTAAAAATTCTGACTTTAGTTCGGTACATGGTTCTTAATGTCGAGGTTCAAAAACATGTTCGGGTTTTAGAAAAGTGTTGTCTGAAGTATAATTTTATTATTTTTACTTCAGTTTTAATCCTTCCATACACAAACAGAATATGAATTACATTGATCTGATTCTTGGTATTATCCTGATTATCGCTGCTATTCAAGGATTTAGAAAAGGTTTTATAGTTGAGTTGGCATCGCTTGCTGCCTTGATCCTGGGTATTTGGGGAGGCATCAAATTCTCGGACTGGACGTCCACCTTGATTACCAATACCACCGGATACCATTCCAAAAATTTGACAACCATTGCATTTATAATAACTTTTATTGCCATTGTCATAATCATTCATATACTTGGCAAAGTGCTTGACAATGCTATAAAAGCCGCAGCCCTGGGCTTTCTGAACCGGCTGGCTGGTATTGTTTTTGGAGTATTAAAAGCAGCTGTAATTCTGAGTATTTTTCTTTTGCTCTTCGACACCATCGACGAAAATGTACACATTTTACCTTCCGGGCAGAAAGCTGAATCAAAAATTTATACGCCAATGAAACAGCTTGTTCCAACCTTGTTCCCGTTTATCAAACTTTGGAAAACCGATGAAGAACCCAAACCGAATGATAAAAGCACGGAAGATAAAAAGGCAACAAAAAAGACCTAGTGTTGGACTAATAAACTATTGCCGGATCGTCATGTCCAACTTGTTTCGGCCACTCTTATCAAGATGAGACCCCGAAATAAATTCGGGGTGACAGTGACTATATAAAATCAACGTGGAAGAAAACTAATCAGAAATAATTTGGTTTAACATTTTTCTTTCGATACAGGTTGAAATCGTATCCTACCAATACTTCGTAAGTTCCAACCTGCCATTTTCGAATATCCTGAATAATAGCATAATCGGCTGCATACCCAATCCGTAAGCCGTTACTAAAAGTATATTGTCCCGAGAAACAGATATCGCCGTTACTTCGAAGATTAAGCCCCAGCTGAAGGTCACTGGGCAAATAAACAATTCCGGCGGCATCCAGGTAAACAGGTTTTCCAACGGTACCCACAATCAGTAAATTCGGGCGAATCCTTACGCTCTTGGGTAATCTGAAAACATATCCTCCGGTCAGGTAAACGGTTTTGAATTCCTGCGTCGAAGAATAAGCTTCACGGTTTACCTTGAAAGTATTATTGATCAACTGGGGAACCGAAAGGCTGATGAAATATTTATCGTTGTAATACACGGCGCCAACACCGACCGTAGTCATAAAATAAAGTCGGACATCAGACGTAAACTCTAAATCAGGAATCCGATCAGGATAAAGCTGATAATCAGTTAAATTATTGTCAAAATTCACAAATCCAGCCCTTAGTCCAAAACGTAAATAATGAGTCATGTCGACTCGCACCTGGTAGGAATAATCGCCTGTTAGAGAAAGCTGCTTTTCTCTTCCGGTACTCATATTCAGAATGTTGAAACCATAACTGCTTCGTTGATCCTTGATAGGTGAAAAATACGAGAATTGCTGAGATAAAGGTGCTTTCGCAAAACCCACCCAGTTGGTACGGGTAGAAACGATAAGGCCGGCTTGATCCCACATACCCACAAAGGCCGGATTTACAGTAGTCATGTTCGAAATATATTGCAATGACCATGGAAACATCTGCCCTTTTGCCTTCTTTTCAGCAAATAACAAAAGGAACAGCATGAATATAAAAAGGGGTATTGATTTTCGGTTCATCCAATCCTCATTTAATACGATACAAATACATAACTCTTTTTGACTTCACCATTTCCTAAAACGAGAACATAATAATACGTTCCCTGGGGAACCATTCCTCCATTTGAAGCGACTGAACGATTGGTTGTTTTTCCATCCCACCATGCATGTTCGGCTGATTTCCAGTATTCGACATTTCCATAATGATCTTTTTGGTAGACCTTGTTTCCTACCTGGTCGTAAATATAGATAACGGCATTCGGATATGAATCCATACAGTAAATTTGGAAATAATCGTGAACATTATCGTTATTTGGAGAGAATGCCTCCGGAACAAATAGTTCACAATCGCGGCCAAAATACAGGTACTCTGGTTGTCCGGGATGACCAATATCATCGTCGCTCCAATTACCGTCCATATTAAGATCTTCAAATCGGGTCAGCCATTGATCGTTATCGTCGTTGTCATCGCGCCAGTCTTTAATTCCGTCACCGTCAAAATCCTGCAAAGGTGCATTGGAACCAGTCATATTGGTACCTGGTGAGGCATATTTGTCAACAATATCAAAAGCATCATCCAGCCCATCAACATCCGAATCCTTACCTGACATCTGGCCATAATCCGGACGTCCATCGGCATTTGCATCATGACCTTCGATATAATCCGGAACCCCATCGTTATCCGAATCGGAGTCAAGGAAGTCCGGAACTCCATCTCCATCGGTATCTACCGGAATAATTCGGGTACCTCCATTTTCAGGATCATAGGCATCGTCCACTCCATCCCCATTTGTATCCTTTCCTAATGGAGCAATGTATCCCGTAGTACTTTGAGATTCAATGTTATCCACGATTCCATCATTATCTGCATCAATATCGAGCCAGTTTGGATGGCCATCGCCATCGCTGTCGGTTGTTTTCCAATCTTCACCCTTTAGAACTTCGTCAACATTCAGGATTCCATCACCATCCGCATCCGCATCGATACTATCCGCGACGCCATCACAATCGAAATCAGGAATAACGTTAATAAATACGGTGGCCGTATCGCCGAGGTATTTCAAACTATCGTAGATGGCATACCTGAATTTGTCCTTACCGCTAAAGCCTGGGTTAGCAATGTATTTAAACCATCCGGTCGCCGCGTTTAAGGTAACAATTCCATGCAACGGATCAACAACCGGGGTTTGATCCATAAAGAACGGATCGCCTTCCTTATCCGAATCATTGCTAGTCAGAATTCCTTCCACTCCATTACAACCAGCATCAAATTTATCATCAACTGCAACTGGTGGATAGTTCGGTACCGGAATAATGATTGATTTTTGAGCCGAACAATTATTTCCATCCGTAACATCGACTGTATAGGTTCCTTCCTTCAGATTTTTAATAACGCTGGTAGTGTCCCCATTGCTCCATTTATAGCCGAAAGTTCCAGTTCCACCACTGACAATCAATGCAATAGCGCCTTTCGGATGCGATTTAAAATCAATTTCAGTAACCGACTCACTAATCACAATTTCATCGGGTTGAGTTATGACAGCGTTAACAACTTCGGCTGAAAAACAACCTCTAACCTCAAGGATAATGTTATTGTAAACGCCAGGAGGTACGACAACAGTGGCTTTGTTGCCAATAATGGATACATCGGTAAACTGACCACCGTCCCAGTTAAAACCATAGACACTGTCGGGAGCATTGGTGACGTCAAAACTGATGCTTCCATTCGTTCCGAAACACTTGCTGTTTTCGATGGCTGAAATTGCTAAGGTAGGCGACGGTGGTATAGCAGGCACTTTCAAACTTATCGTATCCGACTCGCAACCCGTAATTGCATTTCGAACCTTAAAGACATATCGGTCTGTCCGAAGGGTATCGAATACGGCAGATGCCTGATAAGGACCTCCATTGATACTGTATTCAAAGCCTGTTCCCTGCTTTGGATAATATATTTCGACCGTGCCATCCGGATTGTTACAGGTAGGTGAAAAAGTAACCCTGACTTTAGGTGGCGCTGGTGTGACTGGTTGGATATTTACTGTGTCAGTTTGAGCATCAGATGTACAGCCAAAAGCATTCGTGGTGGTTACTTCATAAGCTCCCGGCGTCAATTCAGTAAATATCCCTGCGCCATTTGTTACCGGTGCTATAACGGGATTGGTACCACTGAGGGTATATAAAATTCCAGGACCTGGAGCCGGAGTATTAACAGTAATCATACCGGTAGCAACGTCACAGTCGGGCTGCGTTACACTGGTAATCGGAATAGCTGGTGTAACAGGTTGCATATCAATAGTCCGACTTATGGCTATGGAAGTACATCCAACGGCATTTGTCGTAGTTACATCGTAAACACCCGGCGTCACTTTAACAAATAAACCGGTAGAATTGGTAACTGGCGCAACAACCGGATCAGTACCCGTTACTGTATATGAAATGCCAACACCAGGAGAAGGAGTATTTATGGTGATTGTACCGGTAGCAATGTCGCAGGTTGGCATTATCAATCGGGCATTTGGCTTGGCCGGAGTTACCGGTTGTGTATTAACCGTAAGGGTTATGGCATTTGATGTACATCCGCCCGCATTCGTAGTGGTTAATTTATAAACGCCTGTTGTTAATCCTGAAAAGACTCCTGTTTTATTGCTTGTTGCTGCAACAACCGGATTTGTACCAATTAAAGTATACGAAATGCCTTTCGCAGGAGCCGGAGTATTTACCGTGACAGTTCCAGTCGCATTGGTACAGTTTGGCTGAGTTAGAGTTGCAGTCGGATCAGCAGGAGTAACTGGTTGTAAATTAATAGTATCACTTACAGATATTGAAAGGCATCCTACTGAATTAGATGTATATACCTCGTAAATACCAGGTTCCACATCTGTAAATGAACCTGTTTCATTGGAAACCGGATCTACCATCGGATTGATACCTTTGAGTACATATATAATTCCGGGACCAGGAACCGGAGAATTTACCGTGATCGATCCGGTAGCAACATCGCACTTGGTCTGCAATACACTGGTAACAGGATCACCAGGCACATCGGGCCGAACATTAACTGTAAGACTTAATGCACCAGAAGTACAACCTGCAACATTGGTTGTGGTCATATCATAATCACCTGACTTCAAACCTGTAAATATACCTGATTCGTTGGTAACAGGCGCCGCAACCGGATTGGTTCCAGTCAGCGTATACGAAATTCCAGCACCAGGAACGGGCTTAGTTACTATGATTGTTCCAAATGCCACCGTACAGCTTGGTTGAATGCTCACACTGGCTTCAGGAATAGCAGGTATGACTGGTTGAACATTGATTTTTATCTTAGTTGCATCAGAAGTACAACCATCAATCGCAGTAGTGGTGGTCAAGCCATAATCGCCTGCAGTTAATCCGGTAAATTTACCTGTTGCATTGGTGATTGGCGCTACAACCGGATTTATACCATAAATTGTATACGAAATGCCGTCTCCGGGAATCGGAGCAGTAACGCTGACCGATCCGGTTGCCACAGAGCAGGTTGGTTGTTCGACCGTCGCAACCGGTACTGCAACTATCGGTACTGCAACAACAAGGCTTAGCGGAGCAGAATTACATCCGGTAGAACTCATGGTTGTCAAATCGTAAACCCCCAGCTTCAATCCTGAAAATTTACCGGTTGAATTGGTAGATGAAACAGTAACCGGGTTTGTTCCGGTAATGGTATAGGTAAGGCCGGGTTCAGGCAACGGTGATTCTATATTGATCGTTCCGAAAGGATTGATACATGTTGTCTTCGTTACGGTTGCAACCGGAGTAGCAGGCGTAAATGGCTGATTTTTAATTGTTATATTTATTGGATTGGAAACAAATCCATCGACATTTGAGACCGTGACATCAAAATCGCCCGAACCCAATCCTTTAAATACACCTGTTGTATTTTTTACAGACGCTAAAATCGGATTTGTACCTGTTACTATAAACGTAATTCCCGGAGCCGGAGCCGGAGATGTTACCGTGATTGTTCCGGTAGCAACGGCGCAGGTTGGTTGTGTTGCTTTGGCAACCGGATCAGATGGTTTAACAGGTTGATTTATAATCGTGCGGAGGATGGCCTGTGAAGGACATTCAGCCCCATTCTTGGTTGAAATGCTATAAAGACCCGGCTTCAATCCGGTAAATTCACCTGTTATATTGGTGACCGGGCCAAAAACCAGGTTTATTCCTCTTATGATATAAGTAAGTCCTGCTGCAGGTTCCGGAGAAGTTACTGTAATCGTCCCGGTGGCAACGGTAAATGTTGGCTGTGTTACTTGAATAACCGGATCGGCTGGTGTAACTGGTGGTATATTAATGGTATATCTTGTTGATGCAGAAATATATCCGGCAGCATTGGTGCTGGTCAC
>Ga0224524_1000596_pt1 | contig 13111 bp, 5 predicted proteins | sample CFST75metaG_FD_179895 | JGI IMG/M metagenome (GOLD analysis project Ga0224524, IMG submission 179895) | Peat soil microbial communities from Stordalen Mire, Sweden - C.F.S.T75 | ecosystem: Environmental > Terrestrial > Soil > Wetlands > Peat | place: Sweden: Norrbotten County, Stordalen Mire... | reverse complement strand
AGTTGATTATATCTCTTTATGCTGTTTTTTATCCATGCGATGTCATTTTTATGATATGCTTCCGTTGATGCCGACCAAAATGGTGTTAAGAATATCATAAATGCCATATTTAACACCCCAAAATACTTATAAACAATATTATACGAAGTAACATCGAGCGTTGTGAAATGTCGGGCAATAATAATATTTGCCGTTTCGAACTGAATAACATTAGCTATCTGAATAATAAAAAATATCACTCCCAGGTTAAAAAGTTCCTTAGCGTATTTTAATTTGATTCTCGAGAATGAAGGACGGTATTTACGGTAGTTACCAGAATATAATAACAGATTTGCGCCTAACGTTACCACAAGAGGTGAGACACAGAATACTAATCCCAATCGTATTAAAGAACCTTCAGTAGTTTTAACCAGTATTACAATGAAGGCTAAGGCAAATATCTGTCCAAGAAGATCTATTAATGATGATTTTGCAGGTTTTTGATCAGCAATTAAGACTGTTGATATTATTTTTACCACAAAGGATATGCAAAAATAGGTAAAAACAATAACTGCAAGTTTTGATAACTCCGACTGCATTGTACCCGGTACTTTTAGAATCGAGCTCCAGTTTAAAAAAGGATTGACCGCCATGAAAATAATCCAGATGGTGAAAAAGATCATTCCAAGTATCGCATATGTTGTACTTATGTAAATCTGAGCAATTGTATCATCGCCTTTAGCTTTTGATTCAGCAAATTTATTTCGTAATCCCTGGGTTAAACCTATATCAAAAAAACTAAACCACCCAACAATAGAACTCAAAGTAAGCCATATACCATACCGGGAAGGATTAACGTAATTAATTGTTAAAGGGACCACTATCAGACTTATTGCTATACTTAAGCCTTTAATTAAAATAGAAGCCAAAATGTTTTTTTTGGCTTTCGCACTTCTTTCATGTCCTTTTAAGAGAAATGTTTCTACGATACTTTTTAACTTATGTATGTAATTTGCCATAAAAATCTGATTATTCTGAAATTAGTGTTTCAAGCAAAAGATTGTCTTCCTGTTGTTTACAGCTTCGCCTCGTCAGTCACATTATGATGACCAACTGCAACCTTTGTAACTTATATATTTTCAACTTCTTACTTTATCAAGATTCAGACTATAGGAATCCATTGAAAATATTCTGTACTTTTATTGTTGTAAAAATAACTAAAAAAAATTTACTTGATTTGGAAATTTGATGAGCACCCTGATATTATCAATGAATATGGGGTTTTAAGACAATTTTATGAAATTTAGATAGTACGCAGGATCATTGTTTTGTAAAAATAAATACTTATTGAACCGGATGTTTAGAAAAAAAATATCAATTATTCTTATAGTAGTTGTAATAGTATCAGGATACTTTGTGTATCATCCTGTTTTGAGGTCCACAGAAGCTTTCCTATCAAAAACTCAGAAAGTTAAAGCTAATATATTAGTTGTTGAGGGATGGCTGCCCCAATATGCTGTAAAGATGGCTGCTAAAGAGTTTCTCAATAATCAATATGATCTGATAATTACTACCGGAATAAATTCTGCTGATCTGGATTATTGTACAATTTCAAGTAACGGATACCTTATCTTCTATCCTCATCTTAAATCATTCATAAACAATGATTCCGGCCATCATACAATAGAAGTTGTAGCTCACAGCAAAATGAATGGAAAATATCAGGCGCATTTTAATTTTTTTGTCAACGATTCTCTGGTTAACGATTTCAACGCAGATAAAAGGGAAAGAAAGTATGGAATAAAATGGGAGAGACCTTTGAAAGATATCGACAGTGTGATGATCCAGTTTGATAATGATTTATGGGATAAAGACGGAGACCGGAATTTGTATGTAAAAGAGATAGTAATTGATAATAAGATAGTAATTCCTTATCAGCTTAATTCAGAGTTAGATATCGGACTATTGGATGGAAAGGAAAGGATAGTAAATAACTTTAACTCCAATGCTGAATTGTGCAGAAACAGACTTATTGCCTACGGTATTGATTCGAACTTAGTAATAGCAGTGCCGGCTAAAAGAGTCATAATCAACAGAACTCTCACCAGTGTACTGGCTTTTCGTAACTGGCTTAATTCAACAGATAAAAGTGTGACAGGCATTAATATTATTACTTTAGGTGATCATTCCAGAAGGAGTTGGATCATCTATAAGAAAATTATGGGAAAACCCTATGAAATAGGTGTCATTTCACTTCCCAAAGACGAAAATAACGAATTCAAAAAGCCAAAAATATTGTCAGCATTGTATGAGGTCATTGGAATAATCTATTACATAATCATTTTAAATTATATTTCTACATAATTGATATTCATTTGTTTATCTTTTCAGACAAATAAATAACACAGTCCTGCTGATAAAAAATGAAAAATAAATTTGCAGAAATGCAATAAGTTCTCTTAATTCGTCGTTTGAAACTATACTATTCGTCATTAAAAATACTACGTTTGTCAATTATATATAAACTCTCGTCATATATGGTTGTAATTAAGAAAAGCATTCTTTTGGTGCTTTTTCTAGCTATTTCTTTAATAGTTTCAGGTACCACCTATTATATCAGTTCAGCGGGGAATGATGCATCGAATGGTCTTTCGGAATCAAGCTCATGGAAAACGATAGCAAAAGTTAATTCAGCCTTTTCCACATTCAAAGCGGCCGACATGATTTTATTTAGAAGAGGTGATGTTTTTTATGGTACAATTAATGTCACAGTTTCAGGTTCAGCTGGAAATCCCATAACTATTGGTGCATATGGTACGGGCAATGGACCCGTGATCAGTGGTTTTACCATATTAACAGGATGGACAAGCTATGGGGGTGGAATTTATTATAAAGCAGTTAGTGCAGAGTCAACACCAAATGTGCTTATTCTTGATGGTGCAAATACACCGTTGGGTAGGACTCCTAATTTACCCTCTCCAAATGGTTGGCCTAGCGATATACCTACAGTCGAAAGTGGATCTTCTGCATCAATGACCGCTTCAGGCGTACAAACATCACCAAGCCTTGTAGGGGCAGATGTAGTTATAAGAACTCAACAATGGGTAACTGAACGTAGAACAATAACAGGACATTCAAATCACACCCTGTCTTATGCAAGTACAGAATACGCTGCTTCAGCAGGGTCTGGATATTTTATCGAGAATGATATTAGTTGTCTTAATGTTTACGGAGAATGGTGTTACCGAAATGGAAATGTCTATATGTATTTCGGAGGTAGTAACAATCCTGCCAATCACACTATTAAAGTAAGTGTCAGGGATTATGGAATTAATTGCTCTAAAAATTATTTAACAATTGATGGGTTAACGATTGAGGGTGCAGATCAATATTTAATTTATAGTAACGGTACAAAGAATATTATACAGAATTGCACTTTACAATTTAGTGGCAAATATGGAATATATGGTAACCAGTCATATCTATCAGCATTGAACAATATTATTACTCAATGTAATGAAACAGCTGTTTTCGTGTCAAGTGGTACAAATACAACTATTTCCGGGAATAATATTTCTTATTCTGGAATGATCTCAGGCATGGGGGGAAGTGATGATGGTGGATATTGTGGAGTAGCATGTGAAGGAGCTAATTCTTTAATAACTCATAACAATATTACATATTCTGGTTATGACGGTATAAGATGGGGGGGGCAGAACTCGGAGGTATCTTATAATTTTATTAATTGGTCATGTATGAACAAAGCTGACGGTGCAGGGGCTTATACATACAGAGGGACGGGTATTATCGGAAGGGTCATAAAGTATAATATTATTATGAATAGTCAGGCACAACCCTATGGATGGTCAGAACTTGATAATACAAGTGCTAATGGAATTTACTTTGATGGGGCAAGTGATATAAACTGTCATCATAATATACTCGCATATAATCAGGGGAAAGGGATATTTGTAAATGCTGATCAACGGGCTATTATTGAATATAATACTTGCTATGGTAATACCTATGGCATTTATGTTTTTTCAGAAGGGGTGGCTAGTGGGGCCGACGGCACGGCAAGAGATCATACAATTCGTAATAATACTCTTGTGTCAAAATTATCAACAGACCTTAGTTTATGCTTAATAACAAAACTAGCTGCAAGTGATCTTCCGTTAATTGGGATCATTGATTATAACCATTATGCTAAACCTATTTCTAATTCTCAGTATATATTTACGGAATATTCGGCATGGGGTGGGCCGAATCAGAGAATTACTATTGCAGAAATGAGTAGTCAGTTAGGTTTTGACACTCATTCAACTGCCTCAGCAATAACTTTGACTGATGTAAATAAAATCAGGTTCGAATATAATGAAACAAGTTCAAATAAAGTAGTTGCACTCGACGCCGGGTATGTTGACGCCGTGGGAACAAAATACTCAGGAAGTATCACCTTATTGCCATTCACTTCAGTTGTTCTGATGGCAGATCCCAATTCATCAGCTTCTTCAGCCAGCCCTGCATATGTTAGTTCTACGGTTGAAGATGCAACACCTACTTCACTTCAATTGGATTATGATTTGGCTCTTACCGGTATTATACCCGCAGTTTCCGCATTCACGGTGACAGTTAACTCACTTTCCATGAAAGTTCAGGCAGTGGTGGTTTCCGGAACAAGTGTTATATTAACTCTTGCATATGAAGTAGTTTATGGTGATGTTGTTACAGTCGCATATACCAAACCTTCTTCTAATCCACTCCAATCAGCTACTGGTCTAATTGTTGCAACTATGAGTAGTCAGGTAGTAAAGAATAAAGTTCTTCCAAATGGTCCTATTTACCTTAGTTCTTCAGTAGAAAATAAAGCTCCAGATATATTAGAAATTAATTTTGATGAAATTGTCGACACTTCAATACCCGGCACATCTTCATTTATTGTGATGGTTAATGGAGTCAAGGCGAGCATCACTTCAGTTGCAATATCGGGTAATACAGTTTTATTAAAACTGGCAGTTCCGGTAGTCTTTGGTGATAATGTAACAGTTTCCTATATTAAGCCTTCCAGTAACGAATTAAAGAAGGCAACAGGTGAAACAGCTGTTAGCTTTAGTTCCCCTCAGCCAGTAAAAAATAATTGCACAAATATGGCAGGTAATTCATTAAAAAAAGGGAGTATAACAATTTATCCCAACCCCGCCAGGGAATTTATTAATATATCCATCTTGGAATCATCCCTCCAACCTCAACTACTCAAAATATTTGATCTCTCAGGAAGACTCTTTTTGGAAAGCCAGATAAATTCGGGAACCACCAACAAAGTCCTGATTAATCTGAAATCAGGTATATATATTGTTCAAATTGTATCAGGTTCAATAATCAATTTTGTTCAGAAGCTGATTGTTAATTGAGAGCGATTGACACACATTCTAATCTCTTCTGGAGTTAGTTCCCGTGGTTCATTGCTTAAAGATTTTGTTATTTTTATACGGTATCCCGTATCTCAAATCTATATTAAAACTGGTTATTCATTATTTGATGATTGTGAAATCTACCCGCCTGTTTAATTTTCTGTCTGTTTCTAAAAAGTTGGGAACCAATGGTTTTGAACCACCATATCCTTTGGAGATTAACCTAAGACTATTTACCCCGTTTTTGATCAGATAATTCACCATAGACTCTGCTCTTTTCTGAGATAATAACAAACTTGCATTCTCTGAATCTGTATTATCGGTGTGTGTAGCAATCTCAAGTTTAATTCCTGGAAATTTAGCCATAAATCCAATTATCTGGTCAAGCACCTGTGTCCCTTTTGATGATAAAATGAAGCTATTGGACATGAAAAATACATCGGCAGATACACCAAATACACGTTTAAGATTATTAAGTTCTTTAGCTGCAGGATCTTCGAGAACCAAAGTTCTAATTTTAGTTTCTCCATAACCATGATTAATAATATCATTGAATGTAGAATATGCTGCCATAAGGCTCATTTCTTCATCAATTATATAATGAAACAGATTATCAGAAGGTAACTTGATTTCTTTAATTGAATATTTTTTAGGAACATCCTTATAAACAGCATTATCAAGAGCTAACCTGGTTTTGGAGGTTAATATTTCCACATCGAAAACTACATCTTGATTAAACCCCTTTTCTGCTGAATACATGTTTCCAATAAAAGCATGATCATATTCTGTAATACTAATTACAGGAATGGGCTTTAATGGCTGAGATTCAAAAGCTGTCTTTTCCTGATTATTATCAAAAACCTTTATTTGATTTGAAGTACATGCTTCAAATATCTTTCCCGTTTTTTCTTCCTGTAAAATTAATCCCAGTTTTATTTCGTATTCCCCTTTCTTCCTAAACGAATGGCTGACAATATGGCCTGTTGTTCTATCCCCATCACCAAAATACCAAGTAAAATTAAGAACCTTGGAACCTGGAAAATTTGAACCCAACCCATCAAAACTAACTGATTCCCCAACTAATGCAGAAGTTGAACATTTGATTATAGGTTGTTCAATTTCTTTAAGTTCGAGATTATATGATAATTTAGAGAAAAATATTCTTCCAGATTTTTTATCAACGACATCTAGTTTCACAGAATACTTTCCGGGACCAGGAAAACAGTGTTCAACATTTTGACCTGTCACTTGACTACCGTCTCCAAAACTCCATATATAATTAAGATATTCTTTATTAATTAAGATCTTACCTTCATCACTGAATTTGAAACAATACTGATTTGTTCTTTGATTTTCGCAATAAAAAAGCTGGTGAAAATTTGTTTTGAAATGATATATATCTGTTGTGTTGTCCCTTTTTGATGAAAAATATCCTTCGTTCATTACAGAATCTGATATAAGAGAGAAATCATCAAACTGAGAATTAATTGGCGGGTCTAAATCCACAGGAGGTAGCCAGGAAGAACCTGATGGTTTAGAATAGAAAATATCTTTACCGCCAAGACCAAGATGTCCATCGGAAGAGAAAAATATTCCGCCTTCCCGGTTAACAAAAGGATATGCTTCATTACCAGGAGTATTAATCTCTGGCCCAAGATTTACAGGATTATCCCAATGATCATTTTTCCACTGGCAGTAGTATAGATCTAAACCGCCAAAACCTCCTGGTTTATCGGAAGCAAAATATAATTTCTTACCATCAGGAGAGAGACATGGAGTCGTTACATTGTACCCTCCATTGTTAATTCTTAGATCATGAACCTTTGTCCATTCTCCATTTACCAATACTGCATAAAAAATCCCCAGCTTATTTCTTACAGTTGAAAGATCAGCTAGTTTTCCCTCAACTTCAAGATTCCTTGAGAAAAAGATGGTATCCGCTTTGGGATTAAATGTTACAGGTCCGTCATTAAGTTTTGTTTTAAGATCTTTTGAAAAAAGCTTAGCGTTCTCCCATTTAACTCCACCTGTGGTATCAATATAATAGATCTTCAGAGGGCCCTTGTCTTGTTCAGAAGAATAGTTTGAAAGTTTAAAGGATGGACGGTTTGTTGTAAATACAATACCATTTTTATAATAAACGGGTGAGAATTCATCATATTTATCTGAACTAAATAGAGCCTTGGCTACAGAATAGGTTGCAGTTTGTCCTGCTACCTTTTGTTGAATAAGCGAGGTTATTAGTAAACATGCTATCAGTTTTATCTTCATTGTACAGAAGTGCTGATTATTTAATCTGAGTTGAAAATGAGTTTAAGTGCCTTATGCTCTTATTATAATAAATGTTAATTGATCAGTAATTATCGATTTGTAGCTGGCTAAGAGCTTTTATAGTTTATGGTTACTAAAGTAGTCAAATTTTCTATTTCACTCCATTCCACAGATTACTAAGTTTTGCATTACCCATAATCATAATTCTGACCAAAATGTACAATCATCTGATTTAGATGCTCATCGAGAAGTGCCATAATGCGGGAAAGAAGAATTATTTCAGATCGAATTCCGATAATGGTCGTTATCTTGAGTTTACTCATAAGTGATTATAAATTTAGGATTGATAAAAATTATTAAACAAATTACACTAGCTCATAATAAGTATCCGGATTGAAAAACTCATTGATCGAAAATAATGTAATTAATTCTTCATTCCCAATATTAGTTATATTATGAGTAAACCAGACCGGCATATCAACAAATGAAGGGTGGTCTCCATTTAGTTCAAAACTCATCTTTTCTTGAGTCCCGATATGCCGTACTTCTATAATCGCTCTTCCTCGGAGTACAACAAACCTTTCAATTTTCCTTATATGAAAATGAAAACTGACCACCCAATGAGGTTTTAATTGTCTCTACAAAAACACCTCGCTCATCTATGTTCTTCTTCAAAAGAACACGGTAACGCGAAAATTGGTCAATATAACTTCTAAACGAATTAAATAGATTCACCTCAAAAATAATTTAGCCACTTCTGGTTAACTCTTAAAAATTAAGCGGATTAACCACTTTAACCTTATATTTAAATTCGTATCTGATCATAATTTCATGCGAACCATTGCTATATTGACCTAACTTCCCAAAATCAAAATCATATGTATAAGCGACCCGGAATTGATTATTTATCGCAAATTGACACAAGGCCCCTAAAGATCTGCCATTCCGGTAGGAAACCCCGGCCCATATCCGGTCATTTAGGCTGACATAGGCATTTAAATCAAAAAGTAATTTTTCTCCAGGAGAAATTGTTATAAGGGTTGATGGAAAGAGCTTTATTTTTTGATTCAAAGTATAAACGTACCCTGCATTTAATAAATAATTGTATTTACCAGGGTTGACCATAAGCGTATACCTGTTCTTGTCATAATTAAATTTGTATCCTAATAGTTTCGGAATTGACAAGCCTGCAAAATAATTCTGGTTTAAATAATAAGCTCCAAAAGTAAAATCAGGCACAACAAAAACCCGTGAATTGGTCAGATAATTTTCATCCCCAGGATCAAGAACAACAAGATCAGACCAGGCAGTATTTGTAGTAATTAATCCTGCACCAAGGCCAAGTGAAAGGCTTCCCTTATCCATATTGATTTTATATGAATAGTTTGTAAGAAAATGCGTTTCTTTTGTTACGCCTATCTTATCATTAGTTATGCTAAATCCAAGTCCAAGTTTTGAATCAAGGAAAGGGGCATCCGCGGCTAAAGTCATAGTCTCAGGAGCACCTGGAATGCCTGCCCACTGGCGTCTATAAAATGCTGCAATATTAAGGGCTCCCCTATTCCCGGCATAAGCCGGATTTATGCTAAGAGGATTAAGCACATACTGACTTGTGACGGGTGTCAATTGCCCTGCCAGGCCTAAAGGTATCAGCAGTAAAATAAGTGATTTAATTATTCTTTTCATCTCTAACGTCTTATTACAATATAGCCACTAATAGATTTCCCATTTGCAGATTTGATAACATAGAAGTACGTATCATCCGGAAGAGGATTTTTATTATAGTCAAGGCCATTCCATGAATTATCATAATTCAGATTCTTATAAACCTGAGCTCCTCTCCTGTCAAAGATTATCAGTTCAGTCCTGCCCAGGGTAGCTAATCCTCTTAATACAAAATAATCATTCCTTCCATCTCCATTTGGTGTAATTAATGTCGGGATGATAAATTCAATTACAGAAATCATCGTTGTATCATGAGAGATCGGACAGTAACCATTTGTGACGGTCCATAAAAATTTATTTTCCCCTGGTGAAAGGCTTTTAACGGTGGTTTTGGCATTGGTGCTATCCACAAAATCACCCTTTCCTGAAATTACCGACCATACACCATTTTCATAACTATGTGCAAGCACTGCATCCATTGTTGTCGTAAAAATATATCCAAGCACCTGGTCAGGACCTGCATTCGCAATAGTTTTGTCTCTGACCTCAACAACAATATCAGAAGAGTTTTTACACCCGAACTGATCGGTAAGATTAACTGTAAATTTTGTGGTAGTGTCAGGTGTTGCGATCGGATTAATTATATTCGGATTGCTGACCAGCGCAGCAGGAACCCATGCGACGGTACCGGTTCCCTTAGCTTGCAACTGTACACTGCTTCCTTTACACAAAGCAGTATCTCTGCCGGCATTAATAGGTGGCAGGTCGTGGAACACCACCTTTATTATACCGGTCGATGTACAGGTACTATTCACTAAGGTCCATTCAAAATTGTATGAGCCAAACTGATCAACTGTGACTGCTGCATCAGGATGGTGATTGTCAGGTGCAAATACTGCATTTCCTGGGCCACTTATCTTAGCCCACGTTCCCAGTCCTGTTGTAACGGGAGCATTCATAATGAAACTCTTACCACATACGTCTCCACCCGATCCCGCATTTGCCGGAGGTTGCTGAATAAAGACTACAGTCACAGTTGCACTGGTTGAACATGTGCCGTTAGCAACGTTCCATCCGAAAGTATAACTGCCATAGGCTGTTACAGTAACAATTGCGGTGGCAGTATTTGCATCAGGACTAAATGTCGCATTTCCTGAACCACTTATTTTTGACCAGGTTCCTGTACCAACAGTAAGGGAACCATTGAGATGAAATGAAAGACCACAATTATTACCTCCTGTTCCTGCATTGGCAATTGGGGAATCAAAAACAGAATTAGTGATCCCTGTTGAAGTGGCTGTACATCCATTTGTATTTGAGACAATTACATCTACTACCTGTCCATTGGTCAATGTACTTGTAGTATAAGTTGTCAATAAACCGTTCTGTACACTTACTCCGTCTACCCTGAAGTTATAATTCGTACCGCCAGAGGCAGTAAATGTCACACTGGTTCCTAAGCAGAAGCTGTTGTCTGCATCGGAGCTTGTAAGCGTCGGTACCGGAGTTAAATTGACAGTATTTGTTATTCCGGCTGACGTGGCAGTGCATCCATTGGTGTTTGTGACTATCACAACTACAGACTGCCCGTTGGTAAGGGTACTGGTAGTATAGGTAGCTGATACACCATCCTGTCTGCTTAATCCTCCTACAAGGAAGTTATAACTTGTCCCGCCAGCAGCAGTAAATATCACACTAGTCCCGGAACAGAAAATGTTATCGGCATCTGAGCTTGTCAGCGTTGGTATCGGCAATGGATTCATTGTAAGTGTAATTGCCGTTCTGCTACTGCTGACACAACTGGAAGTTGTATTCTTAGCCTGAGCATAATAAGTACCTTGAGTTGTAGGTGTAAAACTAGTACCACTTGTTATTGGATTGCCACCAGATGAATTAGCATACCATTCTACTATTTCTCCTGGTTGAGCGGTAGCTGTTAACGCTGGAATAATACCTCCAGCACAATAGGATTTGTTTCCTCCGCTTACCGGAGGAAGAATCACCGGGCAGGCACAATTTGGAGCCGTAATAAGAGGCAGAGAATTTTGACAACCATTAATATCTGTAACTGTAATAATTACATTAATCCCGGCAGGTATACCGGCTATTCTCCAAATATTGACTCCTGTATTGGTAACAACAGCAAAAGTATTATTACATGTAACTGTACCTGAACCTACCGTAACTCCAACTGAATAGGTAGAATAATCCGTTGAACAGGTTGCAGGAGTGGAAACAAAAATAAATGGTGGTTGATTTACAATATTAGTTATACCTGCCGAAGTAGCAATACATCCGTTAACTCCGGTTACAACTACTGTCACAATCTGACCATTGGCCAATGAGGCAGTGGTGTAGGTAGGCGATGAACTATTCTGCACCTGAGTTCCGCCCACCATGAAGATATAGTTGGTTCCACCTCCGGCTGTAAAAGTTACACTTGTTCCCAGACAAAAAGTGTTGTCTGGATCCGAACTTGTGAGTGTTGGTACCGGCAGAGCATTTACTGTCAGAGTAACTGGATTTGTATAAACAGTGTTTCCTCCACTGCAATTTGTAATATAACAACGATATTGATAAGCTCCGGCTATGGTTATTCCGGCTACATTCATAGTAGCTGTGGCAGCATTTGAGTAAACGGCCCCGGCAGGAGTACCACTAACAACATTTCCCCATGTACTGCCATTATAATACTGCCACTGATAGGCAAACGGACCCGTGCCACCGGCAACAACCGTAAATGTTGTAGTTCCTGATGTTGCGCACATACTGCTGTTTAAAGGTTGTGTTCCCACTGTAACTGCAGTGCAGGTAGAAGTAACAGTTACTGTTACAGTAAAAGGTGCTCCTGTGCAACCTGCTAAAGAGGTAGGTGTAACTATATAGATTGCTGTACCCGTTCCGGATGGAATATTTAAAGTCCCGTTTATAGTTGTCTGAGAACCTATCGAAGCGGCACCACCCGTTACTCCTCCTGTGTATGTTGGGGCGGGCCAGGTATATGTTGTTCCAGCTGGAATTGTTCCTCCGGTTGGAGGATAAATAAATGGCGTACCTGATAATGTTGAGGTTGGTTGAGAAGGAATAACAGGTGTAACCGGTTGTGTATTGATAATCACATTACCTGATGCCGGTGAAATACAACCTGTTGCATTAGTTACAGTATAATTGTATGTTCCTGTTGCCAAATTGGTTATAGTATATGTCGGGGTTGAGCCTGCTATTGCTCCTGGATTAATTGTCCAGTTTCCAGCCGGCAATCCATTCAATATCACACTTCCAGTTGCAACTGCACAGGTAGGCTGGGTGATAGTGCCTACAATTGGTACTGTGGGTAAGGCGTTTACTGTTAATACTTGTGTTGCTGAAACTGAACTACAACCATTTGTAACCGTATATGTAACAGTAACTGTACCAGCTGTAAGGCCAGTTACTACTCCCCCTGCGGTTATACTTGCTGTACCGGATACAGGAACTATGGACCAGACTCCTCCTCCTGTGGCATCAGTAAAGGCTGGTGTTGTTGATCCAACACAAACGCTTACCGAGCCACCTCCGATTGCCGATACTGTCGGCAAAGCATTTACAGTTAAAGACTGTGTTGCAGAACCTGAACCGCAAACATTTGTAACTGTATATGTAACTGTTACTGCACCGGCTGTAAGACCTGTCACTACTCCTCCTGCTGTTATACTTGCTGTACCAGTCACAGGAACTACTGACCAGACTCCTCCTCCTGTGGCATCAGTAAAGGCTGGTGTTGTCGATCCAACACAAACGCTTAT
>Ga0224524_1000593_pt1 | contig 13191 bp, 8 predicted proteins | sample CFST75metaG_FD_179895 | JGI IMG/M metagenome (GOLD analysis project Ga0224524, IMG submission 179895) | Peat soil microbial communities from Stordalen Mire, Sweden - C.F.S.T75 | ecosystem: Environmental > Terrestrial > Soil > Wetlands > Peat | place: Sweden: Norrbotten County, Stordalen Mire... | reverse complement strand
ACATGATCGGAACCATGATCGAGATTCCCAGGGCCTGTCTCACGGCTGATGAGATTGCCGGAACGGCCCAATTCTTCTCTTTCGGAACCAACGACCTTACCCAGATGAGTTTCGGCTTCTCCAGGGATGATATCGGAAGCTTCCTGCCCGATTACCTTGATAAAAAAATTCTTCCCGTAGATCCTTTCCAGGTGATCGATTTCGATGGCGTAGGCCAGCTGATGAAGATTGCCGTTGAAAAAGGCCGGGGTACCCGCAAAGACCTGAAGATCGGTATCTGTGGCGAACATGGCGGTGAACCGAAATCTGTCGAGTTCTGCCATTCCCTTGGATTCAACTATGTAAGTTGCTCGCCCTTCAGGGTTCCTATCGCACGTCTGGCTGCCGCACAGGCTGTCATCAAACAAAAGAAAACCAAAGCGATCATAGCAAAGAAAAAGTAATTCTGGTCAGTGTTTCTTTGCATCTTTCTTACAGCAAGCCGGTAGTTTTTCGTAAGCTATCTTGTCAGCCGGAATGGTATCGGCATCATAACCCAGTTTTGAAATCGCCATTCGGATTCCTGCCGGTGTTGTTTTTAAAGGGTTATACCGCACCGTTGCGATTTTGGTATCCACATCCAGATTGATATCCTTAATGCCTTTTTCATAGGCCATTCCCTTTTCAATCCTGTCTTTACACTTGCCACAAACGGCAGAAGTCTTGATCTTTAATTCAATGGTTTTCTTATCCTGGGAATAAGATCCGTTGCTGAAAAGAAATACCAGGCCGATGCTGATGATCAGGCTTTTTAAGATGAATTTTGTCTTCATAATGCTATTTTTAAATGATTATTTTTTTTTTGAGTTTGTTTTAGAACATTTCATTTTTAGAGGCACGGGTAAAGCCAAGTACGGTAGTAGGCATGCGTTAAAGATTTATCCGCCTTAGGCGGACGCGCGCCAGTTAAATTCCGAATTCCTGCATTCCGAATTCCTGCATTCATAATTCCTGCATTCATAATTACTTAATGATCATTCTGATTCCTGCATTATCCGTTACCGAACCTTTTGTTGTGTGAATCCATTGAAGGGTTACACCCGTGAGTGGTGATCTTAAATTGCCTTCTTGTTTTTCATATACAAAACCCGAGATGACTTGGGTAAATCCTTGAAAAGAGATGAAAAAGAATGAAAACAGGAATGCAGAAAAAATTATTTTTCTTGCTCGCATAAAGATTGTCTAAGTAATTTGATTGATGATCTGATAAAGAGAATAAACATATTTCTTCCATGAAGATTTTCTTCCGGAGAAATGATCAGATCAGCAAACAGGAGCAGGGATCCTGATCTGGTGCAGGAAATGGACCAGGTTTATGCCGGATAAAGGTGGCGGCGAAGGATCATGGAAAAGGGTGAATGACGCTTTTGAATCCCGGACCGGCTGTGACCGGAGAAGCGCAAATTCAGGAATTTCAATAAAATGGAAAGTTGGTACCAGCAACTTTTCAACAACGGGGAACCCCAGGAAAGGTGCTTTAATGAATAGACGCGATATCCTGCAGTAATCGGCATCGTTATAATTTAAGGCTGAACCAACCAGGACATTTACCGTAAAATTCTCATCACAGCAGCAGGCTATGTTCTGGTGAAAAATCTCCCTGAAAGCGAAAACTTCTTTTTTATGACTGGTTCCGCAGGTATGAATATAGAATGAGATCCCCGTGCTTCCGGTGAGGAAGATGAGCAGGAGCAGGCAAACTGCGGTAGAACGAAGAATCCGGATTATCACAGATTTTTTTCTTATTTCTGTACAAGGATACAGATAAAAATTCTTACCTTTGTGTTTAGAATTTTATATTTCCAACCTCAAACCCAACCTTTCATGAAAAAATTTTCCTTTGCAATGCTATTAGGATTCCTAAGCATAACTGCATTTTCTCAGAGTAATAATAAGGAGAAGCTTGTTCTGCCGACAAACTACCAGGTTGACACCCGTATCGACAATATGGGTTACTGGATTAAAATGGCTAACTTAGGACTTGTTCCTGTTCAACCTATGTACAGGCCCGCACCGGCAAAATTTACCGGAACCAAGGTTTTCACCAACAAAGGAATCCTGATTTCTGATTCTCCGGACGTTCCCGTAACAACAAATGTGAATACGGAAAGTGAAAACTCGATTTTTGGAGACCCGGGTGATAAAACTCATGTCCTTGAGTCGAATAATTCAACGCCTCAACCCAGTACAGGCAGCACTTATGGCGCCGACTGGTACAACTCATTTGATGGAGGAACAACATGGAATGGTTCTTACCAAGGTGCAGGTGCGAATAATGACGGCGACCCTTCCGCTTGTATCAACCTCACCGGGAGATATTTTGTCGGATACATCGATGGCGCAGGTGGTCAGAGTGTGTCATATTCCGATAACCAAGGCAGCACCTGGACAGCTGTAAAAGTTCAAAGTGGTTCCACCGACAAAAACCATTTATGGGTCGATAACAGTCCTTCCAGCCCATACAAGGGAAATTTATATGATGGATGGATGGATGGAGCCAACGAGATTTCAACTTCCCGTTCCATCACAAATGGAACCAGTTGGGAAACCTCACAGAGGATTTCAAGCGCGATTATATCAGGCGGACAGAAGCAAGGGGTTAATTTCAAGACAGGTCCGAACGGCGAAGTCTACTCAGCTTTTGCAGTTTATATGAGCTGGCCAAACGATGAAGGAGCTATCGGGTTTACAAAATCCCTTGATGGAGGGGCCACCTGGGCGCCCGCCACAAGTATTATCAGTAATATAAAAGGTATCCGTAATTCCGGTGTTCCCGAGAACCAACGTGTTAATTCTTTTCCTTCAATGGCATGCGATATCAGCAATGGCCCGTACCGTGGCAATCTTTATATTTGCTGGACGAATCATGGGGTTCCCGGGGTAAACACAGGAAATGACATTGACTGTTATATGATCAAATCGACAGATGGTGGAACTACCTGGTCGGCTCCTATTCGTATCAACCAGGATCCTATTGGACAGGGGAAAACACATTATTTCCCGTGGGTTACCTGTGATCAGGCAAACGGATATGTAAGCGTAGTATTCTATGATAACCGGGATGTCACCAGCGCCCAGGCCGAAACCTTCATGGCTTATTCAACAGATGGATGCAGTACATTTACCGATATGAAGGTAAGCGATGTTTCCTGGACCCCAGCCCCCATTCCCCACATGGCCACTAAATATTTTGGCGACTACCTTGGAATCACTGCTTATGATGGAAGGGTATATCCTACCTGGACAGATAACCGGCTGGGCTATGCCATGACCTATGTATCGCCGATCTTATTGGTAATTCCCATGGGCTTTGTTGGTGTTACTGCCGATATCCTGAATGATACCACCTATGGAAATGGAAATGGCAAGATGGATTATGGAGAAACCGAACTTTTGGGTCTCACCATGAAAAACACCGGTACTGCCGAAGCCGATAGTGTTACCGTTACCGTGACACCCAATTCTCCTTATATCACCATGATCGACAGCACTGAATTCTATGGAAATTTCAATATAGGCGGATCCAGGACAATCCTGAATGCTTTTAAATTTCATGTTGCCGATTCCATTCCTGCCTGGATGAATGTGCAGTTCCTGGTTAAGGCAAGAGATAAAAACGACAGTGTCTGGACTACTTCCTTCGTCATCACGGCGCATGCACCTGCTGTAACGATTATTTCAACAAATATCAGTGACCCGTCACCCGGAGGAAATGGAAATGGCCGTCTCGATCCGGGAGAAACCGTCACCCTTAATATCCTGACCCAGAATACAGGTGATTATGATGCTGTGAATGCCATCAGCGACCTGTTTAAAAATAATCCCTACGTTTCGATTGCCAATCCAAGCCAGAACCTGGGCACATTAACCCCGGGACAGCAGGTTGTTGTTCCGTTTACCGTAACCGTCGATCCTACCGCTGCTATAGGATCAGCCGTAAGGTTCAGGAATTACGCCCATGCCGTTACACAGCACGATACAAAGATCTGGACCGAGAAAATCGGCCTGATCATAGAAGACTGGGAAACAGGCGACTTCACCAAATTTGCATGGCAATTCCCCGATATACCCTGGACAATATGCGATTCTTTACCTTGGGAAAAACTGCATTGCGCGCAATCAGGTCACATCTCTGCTACTGGGGAGACTTCCGGCTTAACACTTCAGTACAATGTCCTGATCGACGATAGCATTTCTTTCCACCGGAGATTACGTTCAAAGCCATTGGTTGACAATATGAAATTCTATATCGACGGCGCTATAGTCGGGCAATGGTGGGGAAACCAGACAAGTTGGAATTATTCTGCATTCCCGGTGCTCGCCGGTCCGCATACCTTCAAGTGGGAATTCCAGAAGAATGATAATATCACGGCAAATAGCTATGCTGCATGGCTTGACTTCATCGTCTTCCCGCCGGAGTATAAAACGACAGTGAATACCGGTGGCAATGCATCCGTATGCGCCGGGCTGTCTTACCAGCTGAACGGAATGGCTTCCTCTTATGACTCCCTGCTTTGGATAACCTCAGGATCCGGAGTTTTCAGCGATCCGAAGATCCTCAACCCTCTTTATACCCCGAGTCCGGCTGATATCACGGCTGGATCCGTGAATCTTTCGCTCCATGCTTACAGCGCACTGACGCATGACACAACGAGTGTGATGATCTTGACCATTGTACCGGCCCCATTGGTAAATGCTGGCGGAGCACAGGAGATCTGTGCAAGCGCAACCTATACTGCAGCTTCCGCCACAGCATCCAATTATTCTGCTCTGTTATGGACAACCAGCGGCGACGGGACATTCGATCATCCGGCAATCCTTCATCCTGTCTATACCCCCGGCGCAAATGATCTCCTGAACGGACATCCTTACCTGAAAATTTCTCTTACCCCGAATGCCAGCAGTTGTCCTGTCATTTCGGATAGTCTTCAGCTAACCATCAATGCATTACCGGCAGTAAAACTGGGTAACGATACATCGATCTGCGCAGATCATCATATCATTCTCGATCCTAAAGTGATTGATGCAACAGGTTACCTATGGCATCCTTCCGGAGCTACTTCGTCGACACTGACTGTTGATTCCACCGGAACAGGACTGGGAATAAAGACCATTTCCGTTGATGTGACAAATGCGAAGAATTGTGTAGAATCCGGAACCATCCACATCACATTCAAGGATTGCTCCGGAATCGGAGAGCTCAAGGATGTGACCTTCCGGATGTACCCGAATCCCAACAATGGGATCTTTACCATAGAACTCAATGCTTCTCAGAAGGAAATACTCGACATCAATATTATGAATACTTCCGGTGTCACGGTTTACTCGCTGAACAACCTTGAAGTTTCCGGGTTTGTTTCCAAGAAGATGGATCTCGGCACATTGCCGGATGGCACTTACCTGTTCAGGATTTCAAACGGGAAAGAATCCACCTTGAGAAAACTTATGATAAAGAAGTAAGCTCAAACTCATTTTCAAATTTTATAAGAGGCTGTCTCAAAAGTACGGGATGGCCTCTTTCTTTTTCAGGATTGAAATGAATATCAGATACAGTATCTTTGAACCGTTAAACGATCTTCCAGCTTTTACATGAATGAATATGATGTAGTTGTTGTGGGTGCCGGCGCTGCCGGGCTGATTGCAGCCGGCAGGGCTGCTGAGCTCGGAGGAAAGGTCTTGTTGCTCGAGAAGATGGAACGGGCCGGGAAAAAGATGCTGATCACAGGGAAGGGCCGGTGCAACATCACCAACGATGCCCCGCAAAGTGAGTTCTATGATCATATCTTTCCTAACTCCCGCTTTCTGAAACATGCATTTGCCACTTTTTTCTCCAGGGATATCATTCGTTTACTTGAAAAATACGGACTGGAAACCATTGTGGAAAGAGGCGGTAGGGTTTTCCCCGTTTCCAGCAACTCTGCCGATGTTGTAAATGCACTCCTGAAATGGGTACATTCAAATCATGTCGAAATCAGATATGGACACCGGGTTGAAAGAATGATCGTTATTGGGGGAGAAGTGAAAGGACTTCTGGTCAATGCGAATGGTAAAGACATGAATATCACCTGCCGGAACATCATTCTTTGCACGGGTGGCTGTTCTTATCCTGCCACAGGATCTACCGGCGACGGTTACCGGATGGCTAAAAAAGCCGGTCACACGATTGAAACACCAAGACCTGCACTCGTACCCATTGAAACGGAAGGAGATATGGCGCAACGGCTCCAGGGACTCAGCCTGAAGAATGTCAAAGCCATCGTGTGGGTGAGTGGTAAGAAGCTGAAAGAAGAATTTGGAGAGATGCTCTTTACTCATTTTGGGATTACAGGACCCATCATACTTAGTCTGAGCCGCTTCATCGTTGACGAGTTACTGAAAGGCCATAAGGTAGAAGTGTCAGTCGACCTGAAACCAGCGCTGGATGAGGTCAAACTCGATAACCGACTGTTACGCGACCTTGATGAGAATGGAAAAAGGAAGATTGATAACCTTTTCAGATTATGGATGCCCTCTTCACTGATTCCGGTATTCCTGAAGGAACTGAACATCGACGGGCAGAAGGAAGGCCACCAGCTTCAAGCCAAAGAACGTAAAAAGATCCTGTTGATGATGAAAGACCTGAGATTCCGGGTCACCGGGTACCGTCCGTTTAAGGAAGCGATCATCACTGCTGGAGGAGTTGTAACTTCCGAGATAAATGCAAAGACAATGGAATCGAAGGTGATAAAAAACCTCTATTTTGCCGGTGAGATGATCGACCTGGATGCCGATACCGGAGGCTTTAACCTTCAGCTTGCCTTTTCAACGGCCTGGCTGGCAGCGCAGTCATGCATGACACCGCATTAATCAGCTTCCCTTAAAATATTCATGGCTATTTTGATCCCGTCAGCTGCACTGGAGACAATGCCGCCGGAGTAACCGCTTCCCTCCCCTGCCAGGAATAGATTGGTAAACCCTGTACACAACCCGTTTTGCTCACGGATCACCTGTACCGGCGAGGATGTCTTGCTTTCCAACCCCAACAGGTTCCCTTTATCATAACCTTTGATTTTCTTACAGAAATCCATCAATCCTTGTTTGATCGAAGCTGCAACTGCTGGTGGAAGCATCTTCCAGATGGGAGCAGGTGCAAGCCCGAGCGGATAGCTGGTTTCCGGCAGTTTATGGGGCTCCCGCTCCTGGAGAAAATCGCTGATACTGCAAAACGGCGCCTGGTATCCTTTTGCAAAATCAAAAAAGGAGGCTTCCAGGTTTTCAAGCCATTCAAGGGCTTCCAGCGCAGTCACTTTTCGACCCGCTAGTTCATCGGGATGCACACCCGCAACGCAGGCGGCATTGGAAAACCGACCATCTCTGTCGTAAAAACTCATCCCATTCACAATGTTTATATGCTTGTAGGTTGCAGCAGGAACCACGATGCCACCCGGGCACATACAAAAGGAATAAACCGGGTGTTTTCCATCTCCGTCTGATGCCAGGCGGTATTCAGCAGCTTTCACTCCGGGAAGTCCGGCAACACCCCATTGTGCGAAGTTGATGTCGGACTGCAGGTGTTCGGCCCGGCATCCGAGCGCAAAGCCTTTGGTACGGAACTGAACTCCCATCCCAATCAGCATACGATAGGTTTCGTAAGAAGAATGTCCTGGTGCAACAATAAAATAATCAGCCGGTATCGTATTGTATTCCGTAATTGCTTCCTGAACCTTCCCTTCTTTGAATGCCATGTCGCGAAGTGTTTCTTCAAACCGGATCTCTCCACCCAGAGCAGTATATTTTTCCCTGAGGGTTTTTACGACGTGCTTCAGGTTATCGCTTCCCACGTGAGGATGTGTCAGGTAACGGATCTCTGCAGGAGCCCCGGCATCTATATATTCAGCAAGAAAAAAATCGCGTTCAGGAGAGATGTGTTTGGAACGGGAAGTGAGCTTTCCGTCTGAAAATGTTCCTGCCCCGCCTTCGCCAAATGAGTAATTGGCCACCGGGCTGAACTCGCCGGTATGCTCGAAATTCGCTATGCCTGTTGCCCTCTTATCAACCTCTGCGCCACGTTCCAGGATGATGGTATCAAATCCGGCTTTCTGCAGAACATAGGCTGCAAAAAAACCTGCCGGGCCGCTCCCAGTGATCACCACGCTCTTATTCCTTTTGGTATATGGAATATCAAGTGCTGAACCCTGCTCCGGTTCATCTCCCTTTATGTCCTCTGAAGTCACGGCAATCCGCATCAGCCAATGAATATTTCCCTTTTTTCTGGCATCCAGGCTCTTTGTCTCGATCTGCCAGGTGAAATCCCTGGTCCGGCATTCCTTCGCAATCCTCTCCTTTAATTCCTTCCCGGAATAACCTGTTGGAAGTTTCAGCTCAATGATCTTATAGCCCATGGCTCACAATTCTTATCTGGCAAAGATACATGTATTGCTTGTAACCCAATTGGTTATTGGAAATAAGGCATTAGGCAATAGGCATTAGGCAATATGGTTTGCTGTCTATCTTTGGACTTAGTGGTGAAAAAGAGATATAGTTACAAAGTCACAGAGTCACAGAGTGATGAACTTTATTAATTTTACGCATCTTTTAACTTTACAAACTTTATAAACTCAATGGCTGGTCAACCCTGTTTTGTCGGAGATAGTGTCGTGCGGCAGGAACCTTGCAGGATCTGCGGTTCTTTGGAAGGCATTAAGCTTGCAGAAACGGAATTCTGGGACCTCCAGCATTGCAATATCGTGCAATGTACCTTCTGTAAGTTGATACAACTGGATCCGATGATTTCCGGGGAGAATACAGCAAAAGGTTGTCATGCATATTACCTGAAGGAAATCCTGGAAACCCCGGTTCATGAACAAAAGCGGAACCTGCTGAGGAACTACCGCAGAGGTATTGTGTTTGCACGGTCACTGCAGAAAAAAGGAGTTCATCCTGAAACCATCCTGGAATTCGGGCCGGGTTCGGGATATTTTTCAGCTGGCATTCAGTTCATTTTCCCGGGATGCAGGATCACAGTGGTCGACATAGTGGATGAAGTATTAAAATTAAATATGGAGATTCACGGGTTTGCTGTTTTCAGGGGCAATCCTGAAGATATTCATTTATTCGAAGACCGGAAATTCGATCTTATTATTGCGCGGGATATCCTGGAACATGTCACGGAAATCGGAAGAGTGACCCGTAATATTGCTGCATTACTGAACCCGAATGGGTTGTTTCATTTCATTACCCCGAACGGGAAAGAAGATGTGTGGGGACATTATCTCAATTGGGAATTCCGGAATAAACCCTCCGAACTCCTGATCAATCATGTCAATTATTATGAGGGTGCCGGTTTGCTGAATTGCCTTACCGGTGCAGGATTCTCGAAGGTTGAATATTATACCTACCAGGTTAAGTATGCATTGAGGGGAAAAGGTTGGAAACATGCAGAAAAACTGGCAGCCCCTGTTTCCACGAAACGAAGTGCCGATGAACTTATCAGCTTGCAGGTAGAAATCACGGAAGCGCATTCCTTTCAAAAAGAAGAGATCCTCGATACATTTATCTTCCGGACAAAAATCGGGTGGCTGATCAACCTGTATTGCCGGTTCAAGCATCACTGGCTCATTCATATCGATCCCCGGAGAAATATTGGTCATGAAATCCATGGATTGTTTATAAAAAAATGAAATGCAGAATGCAGAATGCAGCCTGCCTGCCGCAGGCAGGGAATTCAGAAAAAAGATGGCTTACGCGCGTCCGCCTAAGGCGGATAAATCTTTAACGCGTGCCCGCAACCAATACCTGGTTTTACCCGTGCCTCCATTATTGAAATCAACTCAGATCGTCTCAGAAATAAAAATCATTAAAAAATAAAACCTGATCCAGACTCATAATTTGAAAAATGTGATTGCCGTGTCCTCCATCTTTTGTAATATTGAAAATGTAAAACCGATTCCCCTTCACCATGAAAAAAATCAACATCTTTTTCATCCTGGCGTTATTGTTTGCCGTTTCCTGTTCTCCAGAAAAAAAAGAAAATCTCATCGACCTGAACATCCCCTGGAAATTCAAAGCGGGCGATAATTTGGCATGGGCCGCTCTTGCATATGATGATTCGAAATGGGTCACCATTCTTCCGAATAAACCATGGGAAGGGCAGGGTTTTGAAAAACTCGACGGTTTCGCCTGGTACCGGATCAAATTTCTTCTTCCTTCATCCCTGAAAGAGAAAGCACTGATGAAAGACAGCCTCCAATTCCTGCTGGGGCGTATCGACGATTGTGACCAGGTTTTCCTGAACGGTGAACTGATCGGGCAGAATGCAAAAGATCAAGCAATTAAAACTGATCCCGGCAATGATTTCATAAAAGAGCAGGGAGTATGGAATACCGAGCGACGGTATGTTTTGACTGTGAATGATCCTCGGATAATGTGGGATAAGGAAAATCTGATAGCAGTAAGGGTTTACGACCAGGGCGGCGACGGGGGAATGTTTTCAAAGCCGTTTGCAGTTTCAATGGTCAGCTTCAGTGATTATGTAAAATTTGATTTCACAAGAAACACCTTTGTTTTCCGCAACAACAATTCCATCAGCCGGAAATTCATGATTGAAAACCGCTCGGGGAAAGATGAGTACAGCGGAACCTTATCGTTTAACGTTATTTCCTATTCAAACGATGCTGTTCTTTTTCATAAAGACACGATTCTCAAACTCGGAAGGCACTCAAAAACTGAGACCGGCTTTACCTTTCAAACAGATCCTTCAAAACCTTCATTTGTTGAGATCGTCTTTAAAGAGAACCTTTCGGGACAAAGTGTAAGCGAGAATATGGAGCTTCCTTACATCCTCACTCCTGCCGTAAAAAAAGAACCTAAGATCAATGGGGCAAAAGTATTCGGCGTCAGGCCCTTGTCGCCTTTCCTGTTTAAGATAGCCGCAACCGGCGAAGCGCCTTTAAAATATTATGCCAAAGATCTTCCGGAAGGATTGGCAATCGATACAACCAATGGTATTATTACGGGAGTTATTAAGAAAAAAGGGGAATACATCATAAACCTCTCAGTGAAAAATGCCGCCGGTACTGCTATTCGGCAGCTGAAAGTCGTTTGCGGGAACACCCTTTCCCTCACGCCTCCGCTCGGATGGAATAGTTGGAATTGCTGGGGATTGAGCGTGAGTGATGTAAAGATCCGGCAATCGGCTGAAGCCATGAAAACCAGCGGTTTGATCGATCACGATTGGACCTATATCAACATTGATGACGGATGGGAATACATGCACGACAAAGATGGAAAGATCCTGACCAATTCGAAATTTCCCAACATGTATGCGCTTTGCGCCTATGTGCATTCGCTGGGCCTTAAGATCGGTATCTATTCTTCACCGGGACCTAAGACCTGCGGAGGCTATGAAGGCAGTTACACTTTCGAGGAAAAAGATGCAGAGGCCTATGCTGCCTGGGGTATCGACTACCTGAAGTACGACTGGTGTTCTTATGGAAATTTATTCCCGAATCCAACCAAATCGCAGTTAAAATATCCGTACCAGGTCATGAAAAAGGCGATCCGTAAGGTGAACCGCGACATTCATTTCAGTTTATGCCAGTATGGAATGGGGAAAGTGTGGGAATGGGGAGCCAGTGTTGACGGAAACTCATGGAGAACAACAGGAGATATAGAAGATACCTGGGAAAGTCTTTCGGGGATTGGTTTCAGCCAGGGAAAATGTTCGCCATTTTCTGCTCCCGGCCGCTGGAATGACCCTGATATGCTGGTGGTTGGATGGGTCGGCTGGGGACCTGCACTTCACTATACCCGGCTCACACCTGGTGAACAGTACACCCATATTTCCCTCTGGAGCCTTCTATCTGCGCCTTTGCTGATCGGGTGTGACCTAAGCCAACTTGATGCCTTTACATTGAATCTTCTTACCAATGATGAAGTCATTGCCGTGAACCAGGATCCGTTGGGCAAACAGGCAACCCGGGTCAAGTCAAATGAATCCTATGAGATCTGGGTTAAAGACCTGGAAGATGGAAGTAAGGCCGTAGGGTTGTTTAACCTCACCGAAAAGCCGTTAAATGTCCTCGTCGACCTGAAAGATATCAAACTGAAAGGCCGATGGAATATGAGAGACCTCTGGAGACAGACAGACCTCGGTGCAGTTGAACGGCACTTTGAGATGAATGTATTGCCGCACGGGGCAAGTCTCATAAAAATAGTGAAATAGCAGATTTCTCGTTACGCGTAACGCGTGACGCGTCACGGAAATAATTATTTCGGCTTTCTTATTTCACTGATGGTCCAGTCGAGTGAAGATTGAATCATCTCCATCGGGGGCATCTTGATGAATCCATTATCCATCATTGAACGGGTGAGGCCTCTTGCATGGTCGATATCTGCTTTGGCTTTATCAAAGGCTTCCTGCCATGTCATCTTTACCCTGGCAACGCCATCTTTGATGGCCTGCATGGCAACGTCGGCAGCTTCTTGCGGGAATACGCCGGCTTCTTCCATGTTCGGAACGATATCTTCGCTATTGATGCCTCGTTTTTCTGCATAATTGGCCAGTGAATGAGCCGCTGCGATTGCCATCTCATCGGTGATCTTACGGGCACGCACCAGCAAAGCGCCTTTCAATATTCCCGGGAAACCGATGGAATTGTTTACCTGGTTGGGGAAATCCCCTCTTCCGGTAGCTACAATAAAAGCCCCGGCTTCCTTGGCAGCATAGGGATAGATCTCCGGAACGGGGTTGGCGCAGGCGAAGACAATGGATTTCTCCGACATACTCTTCACCCAATCCTGTTTGATGATATCCGGCCCTGGGGTGGACAATGAGATCAGGACATCAGCTCCTTTCATTGCTTCTTCCATAGTCGGGATCCTTCCGGGATTGGTGGTTTCGCATAATTCCCATTTGCGGTAAAAACGTTTATCTGCCTTAATATCTTCACGGCCGATGTGCAGCGACCCTTTGGTGTCGAACATTATAATATTTGCAGGATTGGCTCCATCGGTGATGAGCAGGCGGGCTATGGTGGTATTTGATGCTCCTGCACCATGAAGGACGATCCTCACTTTTTTGATATCCTTCCCGGCCAGTTTTAATGCGTTGATCAGCCCGGCCAGCGTCACACAGGCAGTTCCCTGGGCATCGTCGTGCCATACGGGTATGTC
>Ga0224524_1000589_pt1 | contig 13288 bp, 13 predicted proteins | sample CFST75metaG_FD_179895 | JGI IMG/M metagenome (GOLD analysis project Ga0224524, IMG submission 179895) | Peat soil microbial communities from Stordalen Mire, Sweden - C.F.S.T75 | ecosystem: Environmental > Terrestrial > Soil > Wetlands > Peat | place: Sweden: Norrbotten County, Stordalen Mire... | reverse complement strand
CTCCCTACTAACCATCAAATTATTTAATTTAGAAATTTCCAATAATTTTTTCTCCACTTCTTCTTTGTTGTTTTTTTCTTGTTCAAAAGAATTTTTTAATTTATCTTTAGAACTATTTATCTCTTTAATAATTCTACTAATAACAACGCTTAAATCCCCAAGTTCATCGTTTTTCTGATCAACTTCCAATTCAAAAATAGGGTTATCTTTTCCTGTTATAGAAATAACATTATTTTTTAATTTAAATAAACGACTAAGCACAAAAATTTCAAACAAAACACTAATTACTATTATAAAAAATAAAATTAGCAATAAGGTGATAATTAAATAAGACCACATAGCTGTTTGCCCTTCTTTGTAAATATCCCTAGAATTAATAATCTTAATTATTGAAACAGGGTTATTTTCAGGATCCAGAACAAGAAAATATCCGGCAATATTATCTGCATCAATGGGATTTACATAATATCTATTGTCCTTCGATAAATATACCTTAGCCAGAGAGATATCTTCAGGTATTTGTGAATAACCGTATGCGAACGTATCTATCGACAACAATGTTATACCTCTTATGGAATCAAGGAAATCTTTATCTATAAATTTTCCAAATAATAGAAAACCAGAGGAAGGACCTTGACCAAGACTATTGAAAACTGGCTCAATAACAAAAAGTAGAGTCCCATTTTGAGTCTGTAAAAACCCAGATGATTTTTTATCCCCCAAAGAAGAAAAATCAATATTCTTCGAGAGAAGAGCATGTATATCTTCTGTGGGAATATCTTCCATGGTCTTCAAATCTTTAATTTTACTAAAAACCAACCCACCAGATTTATCGAAGAAAAACATAGCATTGGTCTTTAAATTAATAAAAGCACTATCAGACAAATTAACAGCTATAAAATTTTTATTTTTATCTTGAATAAACTTGAAAGCATCATCCCAATTAGACCAATCCCTTAATTTGGTGTCTAGCTCAGATATTGAATTTTGTATTGAATAATCTAATCTTTTTAAATCTGTTTCGTTGGTTTTATTTTCTAAATTAGAAAAACTTTTTAAAATTATATTCTTAGAGAAAAAATAAAATATACCAAAAAAAATAAATCCGAAAATTACTAAAAATAGTATTATCTTGGTTCTAATAAGAACTCTCTTGCTTCTTAAACTTTTATTTATAATGAAAAAAAATAAAAAAACAAATAAAAGTAAAAGAACTAGAGATAGAAGTGAAACGTTGATAATATTAATAAAAATATCATTATTCCAATAACTGGTTGAGTAATCAATTCCAAAAACAGCAATTATTTCCCCAGTCTTCGAGTCTTTCATTGGGACAAATGCACTAACCCATGTGCCCCAACGATCAGTCGAGGGTTTGGTCAACAATGGTTCTCCATCTAAAAATGGCTGAAAAACTTGACTATCCGCTTCTGTATATTCTTGACCAGGAGGTGAATAATCTTTTGACTGTGGGAGTTCCGAGTCTGCTAAAAAATAAATCTTATCGGACTTTTTAGTAAAAAGATAAGTAAAAGCAATATTTTTATCAATAGCCTTTAGGTCTTCTAACCTCTTCTTAATACTTTCATAAGCTGTCGTCCCTACTTCATCTGGAGTTCCCTTTAACTGCTTCAACATCTCACCGTTTAATCCGACAGCAGCCGTTTCAGCAAAATTCATAACCTGCTTCGACTTATCCTGTATATTTTTATTATTTATATATTTTGCATAAAAGAAACCACTAACTAAAACAAGCACAATAATAGCGATTAAGACAATTTTACTTTTATTTTCTTTTAAATTAAAATCAAACATAAGTAATTATTTTAAACCATGATCATGAAAACATTTCTTGTATTTTTGATCCATCGCCATAAGATGATCAATAAGCCAATCTTCAAGGAAGTCTACTAGTTCAAAGGCAAAATCAACCGTAGGCATAGGATATTTTTCTTTTAGTTTGTTTAATTTGTCGTTAAATTCTTTGTGTTTACCTACATGTTCTTCTGCCTCTTCATAATTAAATTCTTTAAAATATTTTTCTTCCGTAGCAAAATGAAACATTTTATACTCTACAAGGCCATCAATAATTTCACCAAGATGTTTCTCGGTAGTATTGCTATTTATAGCATCTAGTAATTCATTAATAACAGCAAACATTTTTTTGTGCTGATCATCTATTTCTTCTACTCCTACACTATATTTTTCTTCCCACTCTAATTTTTTAGTACTCATAAAATAATTATATCATTTAAATAAATTAAAACTAATAAAATTTAAGGCACTTCTTGCCATGAAGTTACGATCATTGGATTAAAAGCACTCGTAATTATCTGCAATTTACGAACGACACCATTCACACTTCCAGAAATATCTAACTGACGTGCTGTGCCTCCAGTATTAGTAATCGTATAGTTACAAGTGTTTGCACCAATCGTCAAACTACCACTTCCAACCAAACTATTATTCTCTCGCATACTTTCTAAAGCCACCTCTCCACAGGCATTTACTAAAGATTTAGTTTGATTTGAGTCCTTCGCTCCCATACTAGATTTTACTACCCAAAAACTATTTGTGGAAAGAGCTAAAATAAGACTAAGAGCCAAACTACCTAAGATAATAACTATAAATAATGTGGAAAATCCTTTTTTCATATTTTATCTAATTGTGGCACTACCATAAAAATCGACTGCTTTATTTGTAATATTTGGATCTGAAATTGCGCTAGTTAAAGTAAAACGAATTTGAATGGTTCCATGGGTTCCAATTTTTGATAAGTTTGAAAAAACTAAATTACTAACAACCACTTTATCATTGGTAATAGCAATAGCACTACCTGAACCTTCAGTCATATACAGAACTCCCCCACTAATCGAAAAAACGGTCGGATTAGTGCCTGATGCTGAAGTCGCCAAACTCAAACTAGATCCCGTCGAAGAAATTGCTGGAGTATTTATAGTGGTAGCATTGCGAGCAGATTGAGTTATTGTTTTTATGACTTGATCTCCTTGATTGTTTACTTCGAGAACCATTTGATTATTTATCCTGGCGTTAGTCATTATATTCAAAAAAGCTATCAAGGAAAAAATAAACATCGCTAAAATCGCAACATAGATAAGTGTCTCAACTAAAGTAAATCCTTTTTTATTTTTAATTATTTTTTTTATCATTATTAAAGTGGGGGTTTTAAGCTAACTCCAAAAGCATGCTTGATAGTGGTTCCTGATAATGTTCCAATACTATCAATAACTCCAGTTAATCCAGACGCTGATATGTATTTACGATATCCTGCTCTTGAGAATCTTGATGTAGTTGATCCATGATCATAATCTTCCGTCCAACCACCACTCTGAGTGAGTGGATTTGCAAAAGTTCGAACACTATTATCATAAGTACTTGGAAACATAAGAACCGTAGTGTTAGGGTTACTTAATGTCATAGTACCAGCTTCATATGTTGTATTGTTTGTTGTATATGGAACATTTGAATATGTGTCTATAGGAGTAACTGTGTCAAAACAACCTCTATATGCAGATATAGTAACAGCAAGTCTAGATCCAGCAGAAAGCCCAAATGTATAATTGGCTGCCTCTCCTGCTGCTGCAACTTTATAATACAAAGCTTGGTTGTAATTACCATTTTTATTACGTCCAATAGGATTCCAACCAGCAGGAATACTACTTAATCTATCCGTACCATTAAAATGCATAATATAAGCAAACATTATATCTCCAGTTGTTACGCCAGTTGGTTTATTGACAAGTGCTGAAGTAACATTGTTTCCATCATATAAAGTCGGAGTTCCAACCAAAGATGCTGCTACAGAACATGCTGCTACTGTCGTAAACGTTCCATCTGGAGAATAAGCTGTGCCGGTAGCATTGGTTGCATAACCACGATAATAATATGTAGTTCCTGGGGAGAATCCTGTTCTTGCTTGAGTGAATACTCCTGTTGTAGTTCCACCTTCTGCCACACAATTTGTAGTAGGTGCTGGTGTAGTGCCGAAGCATGTTCCACGAGCAGAGATAGAAGCTGGAATTCCGAGAGAAGTGACATTGGCTCCGAGTGTTGCGATAGTAACACCAACCGATGCAGACGTTGGAGTTGTTAAAACAGGAACAGAAAGTGGAGTATAATCCCACCATAATCCGGAAACAGCATCTCCACCATTTTCATACCATCTTAATTGAACATTGCGATATCCAGCTGGTAAAACTGTAGCTACTGAATCATTTTGAATTACACCGTGATCTGTAAAATTATCAATAACATTTCCAAAACCAGTAACAGTTAATTGTATACCATCATCAGAACTCGTATGGAAAATATAACTACCTGCTTGGAAATTGATGTTTCCACGCCAAACAGCCGAAACTAGATCAGACAAACCAGAACTATCTACAACTCCCGTTAACCAGTTATGATTAAAACCAGCCCATATTCCAATCGGTGAAGCAACAGTGGTTTCTGTAAATTGACTTAATGCTTGTACCGCGCCAGTTGGAGCAGTCATGCCAGCAAAATAACAAACATTAAATTTGTCGTTATAAAAATTAGTATCACATATATTAGCTGTCGTAAACGTTCCATCTGGAGAATAAGCTGTGCCGGTAGCATTGGTTGCATAACCACGATAATAATAAGTAGTTCCTGGAGAAAATCCTGTTCTTGCTTGAGTGAATACTCCTGTTGTAGTTCCACCTTCTGCCACACAATTTGTAGTAGGTGCTGGTGTTGTACCCCAGCATGTTCCACGAGCAGAGATAGAAGCTGGAATTCCGAGAGATGTGACGTTGGCTCCCAAGGTTGCGGTAGTTGTCGCAATTGAAGCAGAAGTTGGAGATGTCACAGTTGGGATTACATTTATAATTTGTTCTTCGTTGGTAATAGTACATGTTTTTGTTGAACTAGTTGAAACAGTTACAGACCCACCAGAATTACAATCTCCACTAAATGTTTGTGTATAATTTACATTCGTTGTTTCTGAAATTGTATGCACTCCAGAATTAACAGCAGTCGATGCACCTAAGGTAACTGTAGTAGTACCATCTATTTTATATGGAGCAAAATCTGCGGCAACTTTTGAACCACCGTGATTGATTACAGTTTTATTTACAATAAGATAAGAAAGCTTTTCTTCATTGGTGATAGTGCATGTTTTTGCAGCATTTGCTAACATAACAACCTGCCCACTTGAATCACAATCTCCACTGAATGTCTGTGTATAATTTGAATCTGGTGTTGACTCAGATACTGTATAAGTTCCATCTGCAAATAGAGTTGCAACACCTAAGGTAACTTGGGTTGCAATTGGTGTTGGTCCAGAAGAAGTTACAAAAAATGGACCAAAGTTTGTGGCAACCTTTGAAAGGCCATGATTTATTACTACTTTATTTACCGTCAAACCAGGACCAATATTTAGCATCGCCTGCCATTTAGTCAAATATGTCGTAGTAGTTAAAGAATTAGATGGAGAAATCTGATCTGACCAAGTTACGGTAACATCAACTTTTTTCTCATTTAAATTTACAGTAGAGATAACTACCGTCCTCGTAAAAATATTAGTAACATCAGGAGTGCCAACCAAACTCCAAACTCCACTAGAAACATTTAATCCGAAAGTTCCATCTGTTAAGTTATTAAAATCTGCATCACGTAAATTTCTAACAGCCTCTACTCCTTCTTCAGCTAAAGCCGTAGCTCTTTCTTTATGACCTCCATTCTGTAATTGTTTATCAGAACTTACTATTATTCCAACCGTCGCACTTACAAATATCAAAAAAACTGCAACAGCCACTAAAATCTCTGCAATAGAAAAACCTTTATTTTTATTTTTAATATGTGATGACACCTTTTGCATTTATTGAAATATTTTTTGACCCAGAATTATTTGTAATAGTGGCTGTGCCGGTAGTCGTAGTCCAACCGGTCATTTTTTCAAAAACAAATTCTGAACTTCCGCTTGGCACAATTCCTCCTGGAAAATCTAAATTTTGATCAGAGCTCACATCTCTGGATGCGTAACTATTCCCTTTAAAAACTACAACTTTATCAGAAAGAATTTTAACCCCCCATTTTGAATCACCCCTGCCAGATTGAGTATTTTCCTCTGCATAACGTACTGCTTGGACAAGGCTACCTGTGGCTATTTTTAAATTACTGGATGATTTTAAATTAGTATAAACAGAGTCTGAAACTACTATAAGAGCAACAAAAATTCCAACGACAACCAATAATTCAATCAAAGTAAAACCTACTACGTTCGAAATATTTTTATTTCCTTTTATTTTATTTTTAAATTTGATTTGATAATCCATAAATAGGACCAACTATTCCAGAAACTACTAAAGCCACCATAATACCAACAATTATCAAAACTATCGGCTCGAGAACCGTAGCTAGATCTTGAGACATAGCTTCAGTTTTTTCTTCAAAAATTATACCTATCTTTATAAATGTCTCTGGTAATCTTCCAGACTTCTCGGCTGAAATAATCAATTGTTGTATTGGGACTGGTAAGAAATTTTCAGTTTTAGGATTCTTAGAAAAAGCTGACTGAAATGATTCACCTCTCTCTATGCTTTTCTGTAAATTATCATAAAACTTTGCATAAGAACGATATGATGTACCTTCTTTTATAGATTCCAATGTTCCACCAACTTGAAAACCTGCCTGTAAGAGAGCCCCACTAACATAACCAAACCTTGCAAGCTCTATGCCTTGAACTAATTTTTTAATTCCCGGAAGAGAAAACAACATGGAATCACCGATAAATTTTGTCTTTTTATTTACAAACAAAAGATAAAACAAAACAATAACGGCTCCGATAGCACACGGCACAAATACTGTCCCGTAAGATTCCAAAAATTTTCCAGAACTTATTAAAATCTGTGTAGAAAAAGGCAAGGTGGCATGAGAATCTTTAAAAACTGAAATTAATTTTGGCAACACCGCCCAAGCACTACCCAAGGCTACAATTATTGCCAAAACAAAAACTATCCCAGGATATAAAAGTGCTGAGCGAAGACGCGACCTAAATACTCGTTCTTTGTGTTGTTGAATAGTTACCAAGTTTAAATGTTCTGGTAACCTTCCTGCTTCCTCACCTGTTTTAATTAAAGAAATAACTCTATCTGATAAAAATTTTGTTTCAGTAAAAGCTTTCCAGAGTGGCATCCCAGCTTCAACCATTTTTTTAATATGCACTGCAATTCTTTTCATCTTCCAACTTTTTACAGACAATTCTATGGCAGATAAAGCATTTGAAATTCCCATCCCAGAAGAAATAAGTAAACTCAAGTTTTCTACAAAATAATCTTTCTCGTCTCCAAAACCAATACTGATATAAGGCCAATCTGACCTATACTCAAATACCGGATTCTTGAATCCCTCTTTCTCATAAGATTTTTTCATTTTTATTTGTTGCATATAAAAATTTTATGAACTTACAATACGAATCAATTCTTCAATTGTCGTTATTCCAGCTTTAACTTTTTCAATACCATCTTCAAACATAGTTTTAAATCCTTGAGTTTTGACTAAATCAGCTACATCTTTTGTGGAAGGATTTTTAGCAACCAAATCCTGTAATTCTGAAGAAGAAGTTATATATTCAAATATTCCGATACGCCCCTTAAATCCAGTTTTTGAACAAGCAATACAACCTTTTCCTCTGTAAAATGTATAAGATTTTTCTTTAAAATGTTTACCAACTTCTGGACCAAATCCATCGATTTCTTTCTTAGTTATCGGATAACTAACTCTACAAGAATCACAAATTCTACGTACTAGACGTTGAGAAATAATAAGTTCCAAAGTAGAACCGACAAGAAATGGCTCCACGCCCATGTCGACAAAACGAGGAACTGCTGTAACTGCATTGTTGGCATGGAAAGTTGAAAGTAGTAAGTGTCCAGTCAAAGCAGCGTTAACTGCAATATCAGCTGTTTCTAGGTCTCTTATCTCTCCAACTAGAATAATGTTCGGATCTTGACGCATTATAGCTCGAAGTCCTTTTGCGAAAGTTAAATTGGTTTGTGAATTTGCTTGAATTTGATTAACTCCATCAATCTTGTATTCTATTGGATCTTCAATCGTTGTAATATTTCTTTCTTTTGTATTGACTGTTTTAATAATTGCATACAGGGTGGTACTTTTTCCACTTCCAGTCGGACCAGTGACAAGAATCATTCCGAATGGTTTTTTAGAACTTTTAACAATTTGAGCATTTAACTCATCAGAAAGGCCAATGTCAGAAAGAGTCAAATCTCTCAAGTATGAAGAAAGAATTCTTATCGCCACTTTCTCTCCATTAAGAGTCGGAACTACAGAAACACGAAGATCTGTAGCCTGAGGATGACTCTTGGAAATAAAACGGATAGCTCCGTCTTGAGAACTAAAATGTTCATCTATACGCAACTGAGCTTGAACTTTGATTCTGTTTACAATATTTTCATAATACTCTTTTGGCATTCTTCCAGCTTCATGCAATATACCATCTATTCTAAAACGAATAACCACATCTTTTGTTTGTGGCTCATAGTGGATATCTGAAGCTTTAAGTAACAATGCATCCTCTAAAATCTGGTCAACTATTTCTGGAGCAACTCTTCCTTTACTTTCGATAAGTTTTGAAAATTGTGTTTCAAGACCTTTTTGATAATTAATGAAAGTCGAATCTATATCATTTGGTAAAGTAAAAGATATAGTAATTTTCTTATTTGGAAATATTTTTTCCAATGTTGGTTTTAAATTTTCTTTTACTGGATCATCTGTGGCTACGACTACTTCTTTATCTCCATCTTTAAATAAAACAACTCTAAACTCTTTTGCAACTTCTTCTGGAATTTTTAATACCTGATCTTTACTTGGTTGATAGACATTTAAATTCGAATATAAAATATTAAATGATTCTGCTATTGCCTGACCGATGATGTCTTCTGTAGTTATTCCCTCAGAAACAAGAAACTCTAGAAAAGTTCCTCTGTAATTTTGTATATATTCCTCTCCCTTCTTTACGTCTTCTTCTGTAATGTAATTTCCATCTAAAAGAATTTTTTTTATTGTTGTATCATCAAATTTCATATTATTTAAAATAATTACTATTAATTTTTGTCCTTTAATAACTCTTCAATTTTTTTAACAACTGTTGCAATTGGTGTATTTGATTTTATAAAAAAATCAGCAGCCCCAAGACTACGTGCCCTTTTTTCATCTTCCTCTTGACTCAAATTGGTCAATATAATAACGGAAGTCTTTATTCCTTTTTCTTTAAGCATTTGAAGCACTTGAAAACCATCTACTCTCGGCATAACCAAATCACAAACAATCAAATCAAAATTTTCCTTCTCTATTAGGGGCAATATATTCTCACCATTATAAGCAGTCTTCACCTCAAAACCACTAAAAGTCAGCTTTAGTTCCAAAGCCCTAGCTAATGGTTTCTCATCTTCAATTATAAGAATCTTTTTCAAATTTTAAATTTAATTTAATTTAATTATTAAAACATTCCCTCAATCTCTTTAATCAGATCTCCTATTTTTATATCAGTCTTAACAATGTATTTATAAACCCCGTGTCCATCCACACTTGCTTCTGGCAATTTACCAGTATTAAGTAAATTGGAAAGGACAATGATCTTTATATCTCTACCGTGTGGATCCTCTTTTAATTTTTCTATAACAGAAACACCGCTCATCACAGGCATAATAAGATCTAAAACAATTAAATCGGGGTGCTTCTGTAAAGCTATGGCTAAACCATCTTTTCCATTGTTAGCTACAAGAACACTAAAACCAACATTCTCAAGTTGTTCTTTCAATAAATCACTTAAAGACTTTTCATCCTCAACTATTAAAATAGTTTTCCCTTGTATCATAAATACTAACTATATTATACCAAAAAACACTACGAAAAGTATCTTTTTTGAGAGTGTGGATAACTTTTTAAGCTAGTTTTTTTAATTCACTTTCGTATTTCTTCATGACTTCCGTAGAGGCAGCCATCTGGTCCATGCCAGCTTTTGTCTTTTCTTGTATTTCCTTAGCAATGGTTTTAAAAAGTTCTGGATTTTTCTCCATCATATTTATAACCATATCTATTTGAGCTTCTGGTACACCTTGCGTACGAAGCATTTTCTTTAATAAAAAATTTTTAAACATAAGTAGATTATATATTACTCATCTAAAATTTCAAAATCACTACCGTCTTCTACGTTTAGGGTATTTTTCTTACGACGTATAAAGTAAACAGCCATACTAGCACTAACCAATAAAATCAAAAAACTTCCATAAAATAAAAAACCATTAGAACTATCATTTGACCTTATTCCCATCAACGCATTTGCCGGCAAATCCACATCAAGATTTTGAACTTCTTTTTTATTATCTTTAGTTAATTCCCTTGTACTAACTTCTTGAATAGAATTATTCGATACCTTGTTTTCAACTAATACTGGATTATAATCAAACACGACCTCCCCAGTAGAAGAAGACAGTTTTAAACTATTTTTATCACCTAATGTAAATCCAGAAATTCTACCCGGAATTGTTAAAAATTTATTTGCTAAAATAATCGTATTTTTTGGTAAAGTAAAAATCTTATTCAGAGAAGAAAGTTGCCATTTTGAAACATCAATCTCGTGATCAGCATTATTACTAAGCTCTACGAAGAAATCTTTTTCATCTCCTACTTTGGAAATAACAACCGTAAGTGGAATTATTTTTAAAGTAACTTCATTCCCAGCATCCTTAGATATTGATCCATCACTTTTATAATATTCTAACGAAACATTATATTCTCCGGGATAAAAATAGGTATGAGAAAATTTTTCAAAACCACCACTTTTTTGAAGAAATGATCCATCTCCAAAATTCCAATAATATTTTCCAACTGCATAATTTTGATCACCATATTTTACACTAAGATTAAAATCAATCGGTTGTCCGACAAAACCCAAAGATGGTACCAAAATATTCGCTTGAAAAACTGGAATAACTTTATTTTCTTTTTTACTTGGAATCGAACTAGAAGAAGAACTAGATTTTATTACAGTTGTGGTATCCGATTTTTCTTCAGTAGTATTTTGGTTATTATTAACTACTGTGGAATTTTGATTGGATGTTCCCGGTGTCGGTGTACCAGACTTCCATTCTCCGTTTATTAAAGATAAAGAAGTTTTTGAATCCTTACTGCCTCCTAAACTAGTGTCATATTTAACCGAATCAATTATATTTTTATCTGCATCCGAAACAGCAATATATGTATTGTCTCCACTATCTGGCAAAGAAAGAGTAGAAGCACTCAAAATCATTCCTGAAGAAGGAAGCCAGCTATAATCCATGGAACTTTTTGCTATTACTGCATAACTTGATGGATCTAAAACAGTGGAACTTCCATTCTTTAAACTCAAGGGTCCAGAGTTAGTTTCTCCATGAAAAAATCTATATTTATCTAAATCGACAGCCTCACTTCCATTGTTAAAAATTTCAACCCATTCATGCTCACTACCACTTTCCGGCGCATACATTATCTCGTTTATAATGATATCCGCATGAGCAACCCTACATCCTAAAAATAAAAAAACTCCCACAAAAACAAGGACTTTCTTTTTTAACATAGTTTATTTTTAATATTTAATAATATGATATAATCATAACATGAAAAAGATAGAATTCTTAGCAATCGGAGACATCGTTATCGATGCATTTATAAAATTAAAAGATGCTCATGTACACAAGGGAGTAGATAATGGAGAAAGCTCTGAACTCTGCCTGCGTTTTGGTGACAAGGTTCCCTATGAATCAGTAACCATAGTTTCAGCCGTCGGCAATAGTCCAAATGCCGCTGTATCCGCTGCTCGTTTGGGATTAAATTCAGCCTTACTTTCAAATATAGGAAACGACCAAAACGGAAAAGATTGTTTATCTGTTTTGAAAAATGAAAAAATAAATACTGACTTTGTAAAAACTGAAAAAGGTAAAATTACAAATTATCATTACGTTCTTTGGTATGATGTTGACCGTACTATCCTAATCAAGCATGAAAATTTTGAAAGAGAATTATTAAACACAAAATTATCTAAGAAAAAAAATGTTCCATCTTGGATTTACTTAAGCTCATTAGGAGAAAATTCTCTACCCTTCCATAAAGAAATAGGAGAATACTTGAAACAAAATCCTGAGATAAAATTGGCCTTCCAGCCAGGAACTTTTCAAATAAAATTCGGCACAGAAGAATTAAAAGATATTTACACTCGCACAGAAATCTTTTTCTGTAATTTAGAAGAAGCCGAAAAAATTCTTAATATCCAAAACAAAGATGTTCTTACCTTATCAAAAGGTATACAAGCCCTAGGTCCTAAAATAGTTTCTATCAGCGATGGACCAAACGGCGCATATTTATATTACAATGAAGAACTTTGGAGCATCCCACTTTATCCTGACATTGCCCCACCCCTCGATCGTACTGGAGCCGGTGATGCTTTTTCATCAACTATTACTGCAGCCATAGCACTAGGTAAAAATCCACTTGAAGCTTTTACTTGGGGACCAATAAATTCAATGTCTGTAGTCCAAGAAATCGGTGCACAAAAAGGTCTACTTTTTAGAGAAAAATTAGAAGAATACCTTAAAAACGCGCCGGAAAATTATAAGATTAAAAAAATGAATTAATTTATGACAGAAGAAAACCCATTTGAAATAACTCCAACAGGCAAAGAAGAGAAGAAGGATTTTGAAGAAACTAAAAAGATAGTTGACGAAAAGGTCAAACTAGAAGACATAATAGGTGAAAGTAAAGGTTTTCTAGTACCTACAGATGAAGTGGAAGAAAATAAAGTTAATATAACCAAACCGGCTGATATTAATGTTGAGCTTAATATTTTAAACACGGTATCTCAAAAAGAAAAATTACAAAAAGAGTTAGAAGAAAAACAAAAAGAATATAAAGAAATAGAAGATATTGTAAAACTAGGAGATATTAGTCTAGAAGATTTAGCAAAAATAAAAGACAAAATGAGTGAAGAATCTTACGACTCCATAATGGATGTCGTGTGGCGTATAAATAATGTAAAGTCAGAGGGTGGAGATGATCTAATAAATTACCTCAAAAAATTAAAACAAGATCTATTGAATTTAGAAAACCAACTAAACAATTAAAATTATGGAAAATAATAAATTTATAAAATACGAAGACTTAGAAAAAGCATCAGATGAAAAAACTGTAATAGATATTAAATTCATAGAAAACAAATTACAAGAACTCAGAAATGACAAAGAAAAAATAG
>Ga0224524_1000588_pt1 | contig 13300 bp, 11 predicted proteins | sample CFST75metaG_FD_179895 | JGI IMG/M metagenome (GOLD analysis project Ga0224524, IMG submission 179895) | Peat soil microbial communities from Stordalen Mire, Sweden - C.F.S.T75 | ecosystem: Environmental > Terrestrial > Soil > Wetlands > Peat | place: Sweden: Norrbotten County, Stordalen Mire... | reverse complement strand
GGACATTCTATAACTAAGATTAACCGTAAATTAATAAAACTTGAGGAGCAAGGTAAGACGGTAATGATTCTTGCCAACAAAAATGAAGTGATTGGCGCCATTGCCGTTGCCGATACTGTTAAGCCAACATCAGCCGAAGCAGTAGCAAAACTTGCTAAATTAGGAATTGAAGTATGGATGATTACTGGAGATAACGAACGAACAGCTAAAGCTATCGCCCAACAAGTTGGTATTACGAATATTTTGGCTGAAGTATTGCCAGAAGATAAAGCTAATGAAGTCAAAAAATTACAGGCGAGCGGTAAAAAAGTAGCGATGGTCGGTGATGGTATTAATGACGCTCCGGCATTAGCCCAAGCTGATCTGGGCATTGCTATGGGTTCAGGCACGGATGTGGCCATGGAAACAGGGGGCATTGTAATCATGAGAAACGATCTAAATGATGTGGTAACCGCCTTTCAGTTATCAAGAGAAACAATGAGTAAAATAAAACAGAATATGTTCTTTGCTTTGTTTTATAATATTATTGGTATCCCAATTGCGGCTCGTGTCTTTATTGCATTTGGCTTAGTGCTTAAACCAGAATTAGCCGGTTTGGCTATGGCGATGAGTTCAATTTCCGTGGTTGGTAATTCATTATTACTTAAATACTTCAGACCAAATAAGCGGAACTATATTTCATTAATTGCACCGGCTGTAATGGTAATAGTATTTACTTTTGGATTCATTCAGTTTGCTAAGCTTAGCTCCGGCATGGAGAATCAAGACGCGATAATGACAACGGCGTCAGGCCAAACCGCAACAACGCTGAATAACTTTATCGCCAATGGGCAAACAAAAATCAATTTTTCTGAGGGTAATCCAAAATTATTTTTAGGTACAGATAGTCTGCCGGGAATATTAAAAGCCAAGGAGGGAACTTTGAGTCTTGGAGAAAATGAAATAGTTATCGGATACGATGAAGCAATGATGATGAAAAAAGAAAATTTGATTAAGGGTACCGGCGACACTCTAATAAATTTTTTCGGCTTACCAAGTGTAAAAGTTGTTGGTATACTGGATCAAACCGGCACTTTAGTGGACAAGTATCACTTTGTAAATAATGCTACTCTAACCAAAATTGCCTCAGTTGCCGATGTTCGCTTTGTGGCTGAAAAAGAAACCATTAAAAGTTTCTACACAATAACATCCTCAAGTACTCCGGAAAAATTGAAAACTAATATTCAAGGCTTTGATGCGGTAATATTGGGCGGTAAGAAGTATTTACCGATTTATGTCGGCAGTGCTGAAGCAAAAATGATGATTGAAAAAAAAATAATTTCCAAAGTCGGAGATACAATTAACGATCTATTTGGTAATGACGTTATTATTGCCGGAATTTTACCGGAGACAAAAACGTCGCTTGATATGATGCACTTTGTTGGACCTGATTTTATTATTAAAAAATAGGGAAAATAATTGAAATAATTAATTGACAAAATAGCATCAAAAATGCTATTTTTGTTATATAACAAGCAATGTTAATAATATAAATATGATCAATAAATTCTTAAAAGACATCGGCCTTAATGAAAAGGAGATAAATATTTACTTGGAATTATTGCGTGTCGAAAATAGCTCGGTTCTTGATTTGTCTAAAAAGACAAACATTTTGCGAACATCAATTTATCCGATTGTTGATTCTTTGAAAGAAAAAGGATTGGTTTCTGAGATAATGTCCGGCAAGAAAGTTCGTTATCAAGCGGAAGCGCCGGAAAGAATTGGAGCTTATATTGAATCCCAAAAAATAAAATTAGAAGAGCAATCACGGCTTTCTGATGAATTTATTCCGCAATTGAAAAGTCTGTCGCGCCAAACCGGAGAAAAACCGATTGTAAAAGTCTATGAAGGCCGTGAAGGAGTTTTTAAAGCGAATGAAGAATCTTTTGGTTATGGAAAAAATGATCCAAGCGATACCGCTTATTTTATTTATCCGTATGATATTTTAAAAGATTTATTTTCTGATCAAGAAATAAAAAAATCTAGTTCGCAGCGCATCGGTCGCCATATTAAATCAGAGGCAATTTACACTTATTCAAAGGGCGAAAGAGAGAAGGGCGAGAATTCTAACCGCGTTAGAATTGATGAAAATAAATATCCGATTAAATGTGATATCAGTATTTTTAAAGATATGGTTAGAATTCATACTTTGGGTAAATCTTTATCATCGCTAGTAATTAAGAGTCAGGATATTGCCGATACCCTTACCTCGTTGTTTAAGGCAGTCTATGATGGTCAGAAAAAAGAAGGTAAATAAAGAGAGTAAATGAAGGAAGTGTGTAAATAAAATTAGGTTTAAAAAAATTTAAGGCCGTTCACAATGAGTGCGAACGGCCTTTTTTGGTTGAAGCTTTTTTTTCATTTTTGCCGAAAACATTTTTTTTCAGCAATGTTTAAAATTGGTGTTTTGGTTGGGGCGATGATTCTTTTTTATTTTCTTTTTTTGGTTAAGCCCGCCAAACACACATTCCTACACAATTTTAATAATTTTTTTTGCTTCTTTTTTTGTTTTCCTCTAGTCTCCCACGGAAACCTCCTTTCTTTTATTTACTGCGTGAATATCGGAGTCAGTTTTGCGCAGACTTAAAACCCGGGTTAGGGCGAAGGGGGTGTTGCTGCAACACCGCCCCTCACTTAGGGTTTAGTCTTGCATGGTGACCTCCGTTTTAAGATGAATACTCAGTTAATTAATATTATAGTATCATACATATTAATCTTTGTCAAGACTATATTAAAAAAATGTCAAATTATTATTACTAAAATTTTATCAAAAATGCCTTTATTATTGTATATTTAATAATATATGGGTAATTATGTCAAAAGTTATCCACAGGTTTGATTATTTTTGTTAGAAATTTATTAAAAATTCATTAAATAGTTAAAATATTATAACATAAAAATTTAACAAAATACCTTTAAAAATAGGTATATTTATGTAATATTTTAGAATTTGACGATAAGTATTGACAAAAGTAATATTTTGCGCTATGATAGCTTTACAGTTATTTAAAAACATAGTCGATTGGTTTCTGATTCATGTTTGCAAGGTTTCTTAAATATTTTAAGAACAGCAACACATATATTTACACGCTTGTCTTCACACCTTTGAGGCGTGAACCAGAAACCAATTAAAACCTATAACCATGGACCAGAAAGAATTATGTAAGCTTGCCGACAAGATTTTGCTTATGAATGGCTTCAACCATGATGGAACTAAATTGAAAAGCGTGTCTAAAAATCAGCGCATTTTCGAACGGTTCGTGGTTATAAAAACGCCCATGGGTAATCGGACGCGATAGTGTCCAGCAATATACTAGCACTACTTAAGTGCTAGTATGAGATAAATCATATTGTTATTTAACCATTTTAAACCCCCTTAATATGAATACACCCAAGATTACCCGTGTCAGTCTAAGAGGCTGGGGCACTTCGAGAAGTATTATCGAAGAAAATGGCCGTGTTTCGTTCGAGGTTGCCGAAGACGAACATCATTGTGAAATTTGCGCCAGTCGAATTTCTCATGTCAGGGCAGTCGTCAACGCAAAAAGTGAGCTCGATGCACGCTTCGAAAGACGAGAGACTAACTACAGTTATCGTACTCTTTTTGTTTCACTTCCGGCATGTCCAGAGGGAAAAGATGTGAGGCAATATGTGGCTGAAAGTTTAGATCTTCCGATTATATATTAATCGGAAATCAGCCCGGGTAGCTTAAGTTTTACAAGGAAGTCTAGACCAGACTTCCTTCAAATCTTTAAATTAACCGTCATGAAAACTTTAAAAGAATTAGAACAGGAGATTGATAAAGCCTGTCAGAGTAAATACCGTAGTGACGATGCCCATTGTGACACATGGATGGCATCGAAACTTATTGCTTCCGAGAATAATAAGTTTGCTGCATATGTATTGAAGAGACTCTACGAAAGTTACTACGGCACGCATGATGACGAATATAACCAGATTTGCGTTCACGGTCTTGAGACTAGTGGTAAAAGAGAAACTTCCATGGTCAAAGTTGCCGACGAAAGGCTCTTTGAAGCCGAACTTATTGATGAAATCCTCTCAGTTTCTAATGAGGGAACCGTTACTTATAAAACTCGTGACGGAAAAATTCATTCATTTTAGTAATCAAAATAGTTAGTTTTAGGGCAACAATTCTATGTTGCCCTTTTTTATTTCCATCTTTTATTTACAACTTATAAATATAGATAGTTTTATTTTTAGCTTTAACGATCTTTAGCGGTTTGGTCTCGGGTAGAGAAAACATTTGGCTAACAATAACTGTTCCCGGCCGGCATTCCTGAGCGAATTTTTCTTTTAATTTTTTCATGCTTTCAATGTTCAGATAGCAGTAGATTAAATCAGCGTCTTTCAGATTAACTTCATAAAAGTTTTTTTTAAAAATAGAGATTTTATTTTTAGCAAAGAAAACATTAAATCGGGAAATTAAATACGGAAAAAAATTATATTCAATGCCGATTAGTTTAGCATTTTTATAATCTTTGCGGATTGATTTTAAAAAACGAGATCGCCCGCAGCCAAGCTCATAAATAATCTTTTTATTGTCTAGATTTAGATTTAAATTTTTAATTTCTTCTAGAATTATTTTCACCACGCCTGGTTTAGTGGAAATGTAAGGGGCAAAATTCTTAAAAAGGACGCTATAAAATTGGAGAGCGCTAAGAAAGACAATAATTGTCAGAACAATCAGTAGAATAAGCAAAAATAGCATAAAGTTTATATTATATATTTATTATAGCATTTAAATAAAAAAGCCCCGAATGAGAAGGGCTTTATTTTTTATTTTGAAATAATGTTCAAAAATTCATCAGCGTCTCTTAAGTCTTCTAAAACATAAGTGGCGCGGACAGCTTTTAATTGTTTGCTCGAATAAATACCGGTAGCAACACCAATGGTTTTAATTCCGGCGTCCTTGCCTGCCCAAATGTCTTTTTCGGTATCGCCAATAACGAATATTTTATCGAATTCGCAGACATGGTGGTCCATGGCCCGGCGACAAGCTAATCGGATTAAATTGGAGCGAACTTTGCTGTCGTTGCCAAAACCGCCAATGGGAAAATATTTATCCAAATTGAGATGGCGCATTTTTGCATAGGCAATTTTTTTTATATTTCCTGTAACAAGGCCAGAATTAACGAGATTAACGCTTAATTTAGCTAATAATTCTGGAACTCCGGGAAGAAGGGAAATTTTTGCATTCTCAGAAACACTTTCAAAATAATTAGCCATTTCGTCAAAGCATTCAGATATTTTGCTGTTTATTATTTCTTGAGGAAAATTAAGACTTTTGAGAATGTCTTCAATAATTTGCCAGTCAGTCATGCCATGAAAGCAAATATTATTGAGATCGACTTCACTGGGGTCAACCCCATAAGTTTTACTGAGGCCGACGGCAAAGGCCTGAGCGTGTTCATCGAAGCCGCGAATAAGCGTGCCGTCGACATCAAATAAGCATAATGTTCTCATTGGGTGGGGGTATTTAAGAGTTAAATTTTAATGAACTTATAATATCTTTATAACATAAAATATTAAAATAATAATTAGTTTTAGTCAATGGTGGTGGAAATAAGAAGGGAAACTTATGGCTTGACATATTTTTAAAATAAGAATATACTTAGGTAGTCTAACAATTAAGAAACCTAATATTATGGAAGACATAAAAAATGACGAGATAATTTCCTTGATTTTTAAGGCCACTGGCTTAATCCGTGAACAAACAGCGGGCCATGAAAAAGTTAATCCCCTAACGATTGCTCGTGTAAAGATTTTGGCAATTGTATTGGAGAAAAAAAATCCGACCATGAAAGAAATTGCCGACGCGCTTTTCATTACCTCACCTTCGGCTACTTCAGCTATTGACCCCTTAGTCTGCGAAGGTCAATTAAAAAGAACATCTGATAGTGAAGATAGACGTATTGTGCGTCTGGAAATAACCGAGAAGGGTAAAAAGATATATAAAGAAGGTTTTAAAAAAATGAAAGAAAAAATGAGCGAGGTTCTTGATAAACTTGATGATAAAGACAAAGAATCATTCGCTAAATTATTAAATAAAATTATTTTATCCTATAGAAGATAAACTACTGACTATATGAAATTATTAAAAAAACCAATTTACATCGTAATTATTGCCATTATTTTAGGCTTAGCCATTGCTGCTTATGCTTATTTTGGTATTTCTAAAAAAAGCCTTTCCGGTTCAAATAGTTTAATCGGTTCAAAACAGGCTGGTGATGAAGTTACTATTCAAAAAATGAATTTATCTGAAGAAGTAAACGTTAGCGGCAATATCAAGCCGGCGACTAACGTTGATTTAGCTTTTGAAGGAGGCGGAAAGGTTACTGGCGTTTATGCATCTGTCGGCGATAAAGTTACGGCCGGACAAAATTTAGCGGCTGTTGATAATAGTGTCTATACTGCCCAGCTTATGCAGGCGCAGGCAAATGTTAGCGCGCAGGAAGCGAAATTATTAGAACTAAGAAAAGGCACTAGACCGGAGCAAATGCAAATCCAGCAAACAAACGTTCTTAATGCTACTCAGGCTGTTTCCGAAGCTGATAAGAATTTAGCGACTGTAAAAGATAAGTCAGTCGCCAGTTTGGAGGACGCTTATAATAATGCTATTTCATCCGATCAGGATGCGGTTGAGGCCGGTAAAACAGCGATATATACCTTAACTGATATTCAATATGCTCACCAAGCGCAAATAACTTTAATTGGCACTTCAATTACTAATGCGAAAGCCTTGGCCGTTGATGAATTATTGGGTACAAAAAATGCCGGCGATTGGATTAAGGATTATTTAAGTCCCTTAAATGGTGGGGCTTATGGCCAAGTTCAAAGTACGGTCGCTAACCCGACTAATGAAAATATTGACGCCGCCAATCAGTCTAGTTTGTCGGCTTTAAGAAAAGTTAAAGCCGCTCTTGATGCGGTTATTGTCAGCGACACCCTGACTCCGTCAGAAAAAGCTAATTTGGATTTAGCGAAAACAACTATTAATTCTAAAATTACGACCGTTACCGCTAGACAGAGAGCAATTGATGTCCAAAAAATGACCAATGCCAATAGTATTAGTGCGGCTGAATCAAGCTTAACTAATGCTAAGAGTGCTTTGGCTAATGCGCAGAATGGTTTAAATGTCGGTAAAGCGGGGGCAGCTCCGGAAGAGATATTGGCGCAAGAAGCGCAAGTTCAGGCCGCTGTGGCTAGTGTTAGAGATGTTCAAGCGATGATTGCTAAAACCGTAATTCGCGCACCGCTAGATGGCACAATTTCTAAATTTGATGCTAAGCTCGGCCAAATTGCTTCGCCAAATGTTCCGGTCATTTCCATGATGTCATCTGGTAGATTTGAAATTGAAACCCATATTTCCGAAACTGATATCGCCAAAGTTAAAGTGGGCGATAAGGCCAACATCACGATTGATGCCTATGGCAATGATGTTATATTTGAAGCCGCCGTTACTAATGTTGACCCGGCCGAAACAGCCGTTAATGGCGTTACAACCTATAAAGTAACTTTACAGTTTACAAAAGATGATGACCGCATTAAATCAGGCATGACGGCTAACGTTAAAATTATCACGGCCGAAAAACAGAATGTTGTCGCCGTACCGGAGAGAACAATAATCACCAGGGGGACGGATAAATTTGTCTTATTAGATAATGGGACGTCATCTCCGGAGGAACGAAAAGTTCTAGTTGGCATTAAAGGTGCCAATGGCTACTGGGAAATTATTTCTGGTTTAAATGACGGCGATAAATTATTAAATTTTGGTAATAATCAGTAATATCTATATGAGTGAAAAAAATAATTCAACTATTAAAGTTGATCAGACAAATATTAAAGCACCGAGTAATTCAAATAAAAAAACTTTAATTATATCGATTATCGTTGCACTTGTTATTATTGGTGGTGCTTCGGGCTACCTTTATTGGAAAATTTCCAGCAGCCGTGTTTATACTGACAAAGCGGCCGTTTTCGCGCAAACAGTTGATTTGGCTCCTGAAAATTCTGGAACACTGGAAGAGGTTTTGGTAAACGTGGGCGATCATGTTGATGCTAATACCGTAGTCGCACGCGTCGGCGATGAACTTATTAAATCAAAAATTAGCGGTATTATAACTTCGACTCAAGCCGATACAGGAAAATTATTTAATCACGGTGAAGCGGTTGTAACAATGCTTGATCCAAGCGAGCTTAGAGTGGTGGGACAAATAGACGAAGATAAAGGGTTAAGTGATATTCGCGTCGGGCAGACAGCGGTTTTTACAATTGATGCCTTTGGCTCTAAAAAATATGAGGGTGTGGTTGATGAAATTAGTCCGGTTTCGCGCCAGGGTGATATTGTTTTTAATATTTCAGATAAAAGAGAAGTTAAACAATTTGATGTGAAAATTAGATTTGATATCAATAAATATCCGGAATTAAAAAATGGGATGTCGGCTAAACTTTGGATTTACAGATAAGTAATAATACATATGGCGGAAAAAGCGACAAAAAAAATGTCCAACCTGCAGTGGTGGGTCTTGATTACGGTTATTGTCGGTACTTTTTTAGGCAGGCTTGATCAGACAATTGTAAACTTAGCTCTTCCTAAAATTATTAATGATTTTGGTATTACGGTCACGTCGGCCGGTTGGATTGCGACCGCTTATATTTTAGCGAATGCCGTCTTTGTGCCGATTTGGGGAAAATTGGGCGATACGATTGGACGAAAAAAAGTATATATTTTAGGCTTTAGTATATTTATCATCGGGTCAGTTTTGGCCGGTTTTGCTTGGAATTTAAGTTCCATGATTGTTTTTCGTATTATCCAAGCGATAGCCGGCTCAGCTGATTATCCGACAGCGATGGCTATTTTAGCGGTGACATTTAGGGACGGTAAAGAGCGCGCTCAGGCCCTTGGTATCTGGTCGGCCTCATTTGCGGCTGCTGCTGTTTTAGGTCCGTTAATTGGCGGGCCGCTTATTGATTCATTCGGTTGGCGCTCGGTCTTTTTAATAAATTTACCAGTTGGAATAATCGGTTTATTGATGGCTCTTAAATTTATTAATGAATCAGTGTCTGAACAAAAAACAGTGAAATTTGATTGGTGGGGCGCGATTACTCTTGGCGGTTCTTTGTCGTCTTTAGTTTTAGTCCTTGATAAGGGCTTGGATTGGGGTTGGTTTTCAATGAATAGCATCTTGAGTTATTTAATGATGATTATTTTTGCTATAATCTTTATTATTATTGAACGTAAACATCCCGAGCCGATTGTTGATTTTAAATTTTTTAAGATTCCTGCCTTTGTAAATACTCTAGGCAATAATTTCATTGTTTTTATGGGGATGATGGGAGGCGTTTATTTAATTCCCATATTTGCGCAAACTTTTTTGGGTTATGATGCGACGCAAACCGGATTTCTTTTTATGCCCATGGCAGCGGCCATGATGATTGCTGCCCCGATTGGCGGCAGATTAGCCGGAAAAGTCCAGCCGCGTTATGTTATCGCTGGCAGTACTCTTGTTGCCGCCCTAGGACTTTATTTCTTTTCTTTCCTTGATCCGCGCTCAACCGCTATTGATATTATTTGGCCATTATCCTTGATGGCCTTTGGAATGGGTTTCGGTATGGCGCAAAGAACAAATATTATTGCCACTGTTGTACCGGCCCAAGAGATTGGTATCGCTTCGTCAATATTGGCTCTTGCTCGTAATATCGCAGGTGCTTTTGGTATTGCTGTTTTTGGGACAATTTTATCGAAGGCAACCGAAAGCAATGTTTTAAATATTGCGAGAAATAGCACGATTCATGTTGCGAGTCAGCTTGATTTTTCTAAAGCCGTGGCTTTAATGACCTTGAAGGCGGAGGTGTCGGCCTATAGTACGGTTTTTATTGTTTCCTCTATTGTTCTTCTGGCCGGTGCTATTTTGGCGCTTTGGATTAAAGTTGGCAAAGACGAAATGAAAGCGGCCGGAGAAGTTTTAGTTGAATAATATTTATAAATTTGAAATATATAATATAACGTATGAGTGAAGAAAAAAATAAATTGGTGGCTGATTATACAAAAAATATAATGAGTAAACTCATTGCCCATGGTTATTATCACGTTAATCGCGTTCGAAATTGGGCTCTATTGATTGCTAAGAATGAAGGCTTTAAAGATTTGGAAATGATTGAATTTGCCGCCCTTTTGCACGATATTGGTTTAGCAAAAGCAGAAAAAAGAAGTCAGCATGGTGAAGTTGGCGCGGCCATGGCGGAAGAATTTTTAAAAGAAAATAATTTGTTAACTCCTGAAAAAATAACAGAAGTTTGTCTGGCAATTAAATTTCATTGCACGAATCGCGGCGGGGAGGGAAAATTATTAGCGATTCTGCGTGATGCCGATATGATGGATTTATTTGGCGGTATTGGAATTATGCGCGCCTTTACCTCAAATTCGACAAAACTGGAGTATGATCTTAATAATATAAAAGGCGAGACTTGGCAGATGAGAGCTAGTGATTTTGATGAGCGCTTTGATAGTGGCATCGGAATTGGTGAATATCTTAGTGATCAAATTAATTTTCAAATAAGTTGTTATGATAATTTAAATACAGAAACAGCCAGGAAAATAGCGAAGCCATTAGTTGATATGATGTCTGAATTCATGATAAAGATGGAAGATGAAATCAATTTAGGACAACAAAAAGGATAGCATGCGCTATTCTTTTTTTGATATTCAAATTGACGGTATTTACTTTAGATGCTAAAATAATACCTAGTTAAGCAATTATAATTTACTTTACATTTTATGAGCATTCGCGGATTTTTCACCAGAAAAAAAATTATCTGGTTTATCATTCTTATCATGATTGCCGGTGGCATTTGGTATTATGTTAATAAGGGCAAAAACGCTCCAGCTAATGTGCAAACAGAAGTTGTTAGCGCCCAAAATTTAAAACAAACAGTTTTAACTACCGGCCAAGTCGTTAGCGCGACTAACTTAAATCTTAGTTTTCAAAGCAGCGGCGTTGTTAAAAAAATTATGGTAGCCGCCGGTTCAAAAGTTAAGACCGGAGATACGTTAGCTGTGCTTAATCAAGATAATGCCTCGGCGGCTCTGGTTAGTGCACAAGGCGCCTTGGCACAGGCTAATGCCAATTATCAAAAAGTAGTGGCCGGTTCATCCAATGAGCAGATTAAGGTTTCACAAGAAGCAGTTAATGCGGCCCAAGTTTCTTATAATAATTCAGTTTCGCAATATGCCACAATTAAACAATCGGCGGCCGCAACTTTAAGTCAGGCGCAAAAAACTTTAGCCGATTTACAATCGCCAAATGCTATCTCGGACAATAAGCGCTCAGCTATTCTTTCGACAATTTCGGCACAGCTGGCGGCGATTAAATCTTCCCTTGATCAGCAGAGTCAAATTTTAAATGATAATTATCTTAAAAATTCATTCGGCGCAACCGATTCTAGCTCACCGGCTAATTTCCGTAATGCTAATGTTTTAGTTAAACCTCTTTTAGACACAGCTAATGCTAGTTTAAGTTTGGCTGAGTCCTATAAAAGCGATGCTAATATTGATCGGGCGGTTTCAGACGCGTTGGCTGTTTTAACTCAAAATATTAGTTCCTTAAATTATTGTTTTAGTGCTTTAGTAAACTCTGTTCCGACTTCTAATTTTAGTCAGGCGCAGCTTGATAATTATAAATCAATAACCAATTCTGCTTTGGCCAGTGAAAACCCAGGTGCATCCTCAATTCGTTCTGCCCGCCAGGCCTTAACCGATGCCTTAGTAGCTGCTCAAAATTCAGTGACCAATGCTGGCTTATCGCAGTCACAACAACTCTCGGCTGCCCAGAATCAAATAAATAGTGCTAAGGCAGCCTTACAGCAGGCGCAGGCGACTCTAGCTCAGCAATCCGCCAACGCCAAACCGGCCGATTTGAATATCGCTAAAGCCCAAATCCTTTCTGCCAAGGGCCAAGTTGAGTCGGCTAAAGTTATCTTGAATAATTTAGTAATTAAAGCACCAGCCGACGGGACAATTACCCAGGTAAATATTAAAGTTGGCGAACAAGCAAATGCGATGCAGGAAGTGATGATTCTTCAAGACATTAGTAGTTTACATACGGAAGCCTACGTGAGCGAAGCCAATGTAGCTTCACTAAAAATTGGCCAGTCGATTGATTATACTTTTGATGCTCTAGGCCCCGATAAGCATTATAGCGGGAAAATCATGACGATAGACCCAGCTTCAACCGTTATTTCCGGTGTGGTTGATTATTTAGTTAAAGCTGACTTACCACAGATTCCGGAAATTAAACCCGGCATGACGGTCAACATGACAATTCTAGTTGCCAGCAAAGATAATGTTTTAGCCGTTCAAAGTAGCTCAATTATAAATAATAACGGTCAATATTTTGCTAGACTGATTGATGATCCGATTAAAAAAACTTATCACCAAGTTGAGGTTCAGACAGGTTTATCGGCCGATGGCGGCTTGATTGAAATTATTTCCGGTCTTTCATCCGGACAAAGTATTGTAACTTATGTAAAACCGTAATCCATTAGATTAATATTTATGAATTTAATTAATGTTAAAAATTTACATAAAGACTATGGCAGCGGTGAATTAATTACTTCCGTTTTGCATGATTTAAATTTTAAGATTGAAAAAGGGGAATTCGTCGCCATCATGGGACCATCGGGTAGCGGTAAATCAACTTTAATGCATATTCTAAGTTTTCTTGATCGTCCAAGTTCTGGTATTTATGAATTTGAAGGTAAAAATACAATTGATTTCTCCGATAAATATTTAGCCGAACTAAGAAACGAAAGAATTGGATTTGTTTTTCAGTCTTTTAATTTGCTGCCGAGAACAACGGTGCTTGATAATGTTAAATTACCTCTTCTCTATAGCAAAAAGAAAAATCATGATGAGCTGGCAAAAAAAGCGCTGGACGCTGTTGGTCTGTCGCATCGTCTTAATTATTATACAAATCAAATATCGGGCGGTGAAAAACAGCGGGTTGCTTTAGCGCGTGCTTTAGTTTGTGATCCAGCTGTTATTTTTGCTGATGAGCCGACGGGTAATTTGGATTCCAAATCAGGTAATACAGTCATGTATATTTTGCAGCAATTAAACGATCAAGGCCGGACAGTTATTTTAGTTACCCACGAAACTGATACTGCTAACCATGCGAAAAGAATTTTACGCATTAAAGATGGTGACCTCGTATCTGATGAATTGGTTAAGAAACGAACTATT
>Ga0224524_1000587_pt1 | contig 13300 bp, 17 predicted proteins | sample CFST75metaG_FD_179895 | JGI IMG/M metagenome (GOLD analysis project Ga0224524, IMG submission 179895) | Peat soil microbial communities from Stordalen Mire, Sweden - C.F.S.T75 | ecosystem: Environmental > Terrestrial > Soil > Wetlands > Peat | place: Sweden: Norrbotten County, Stordalen Mire... | reverse complement strand
GTGTTATCAATCAGGTAGATATTAACTTTCGCCACCGCCAGACCCTAGGGGGGGGAAAATCTCTAGGGCAAAAGTCCGGACGACCGTAAGCCCTCAAAATCGTTGCCTCTGTCAAAACTGGAGGGGGGGATATAGGAGTATACTGATATGATCAAACAAAATGACCATTTATAGGATTAAGCAGTCATTAAAATGAAAAGTGAATTTTTTCCGGGGGGAAAAATCAGAAGTGAAAAGTGAATTCAACCATAAAATAATTGTTGTATGAAAAATGAAAATTATTCTTTGACAAGGTCCTCGTTTGATTCTATAAATTCATTTACTGTTAAGTATAATGAAATTGTAAAAGAAATTGTCATTGACTGTGCTCTTTCTCCAATAGAAAAGATGGGGTTCTTTAACGCTGGAAAGGAGTTTCCCATGAGAGCTGTGTGGGATACGGGATGTGCTGGCTGTCAAATAACAAGAGATTTTGCCAATAATATAGGTTTAAAAAGTCATCGAAAAGCTAAGCATTACTATAAGGGATCTTATTCTGAGAAAAATTGTTATATGGCTTACATTCATTTGCCAAATGGTATCGGAGTACCTGTTGAGTTGGCGGAGGTGAAGTGGTCGTCCACTCCTATCATAATCGGTATGGATATAATCTGCAAGGGTAATTTTTTTATTGAAAACACAACCTTAAATACGCTTGTGAGATTTGATATGTCTCAGAACGAACGAATTAATGTTAGTAAACCAGGAATGGACTTTAAAATAGAAGTACCAGATCTAATAACGGAAGAACCGAAAGAAAACTCAATCCTGTTAGAATATGGTAAAATTGTACAAAGCCTTCATTTTCAATGCAAAATATCAACTCCACAACCAAACATCAAGCCATTGACGGTTTTAGCCGCCTGGGACACCGGGGCCGAAAGGAGCATGATATCCAAATCTCTTGCAGCAAAATTAAATGTTAGAAGAATAGGTAAAATGTCGATGATGAGTGTAAATTCACCTCAGATAGTAGATACATGTTTCGTAAATGTTCATTTATTTGATGGCAGCGATATTCCAGTTTTCGCTGGTATCCAAGATGAAGATGAAAGACAGGATCTTCTTATTGGTATGGATATCATAAGTATGGGCAATTTTTCAATAGAAAGTATCGGCTTTGAAACTTCTCTTTTGTTCAAATTACCAAATTAAATGAATTGCCAGCTCGAAGAGCCTGTTTATAACTACTCTTCCCCAAATTCTTACCCCAAATAAAAAAACCGCCTGATAATCAAGCGGTTATATCGTTTTTTGGCGGTGCGGACGGGACCTCAATTTATCTTATCAACAAATGATGTTATTGGCTTAATGATGCTGTAATTCATATAATTACATTATTATCATATTATCACAATTCATCATAACATATCATAATGTTAATAATATTCTTACCCTGATTGTTACCCCGTATAGTATTATTACTTACATTTGCTTTATGAACCTATAAAAACAAATAAAATGGAAACTAAAACTAAAAAAGAACAAAAAGCAGTATTAACTTGCGAAGAACTTATTCAAAGTGAACCTGGAGCTCCAATTACAAAACGGAGGCTTATTGATTATGATCTTTCTCCATTGAAAAGGATAATCGAATGCGGGGGAATAGATGAACTTATTGAAACCCTTAAAACATTGCACAATGATATAGTTGAGTCTTCACTTATGTCATTTGAAAAAGGCAAACATGGAATATTTGAAAATAATCCGGATTTGGTTGAACAACTATTTGTCATAAAAACACTTGCAGATTGCTTTGATGAAATCAGATCTGAAACTTATCAACTTAAAAACTATCCGGTTGAAGCTATTGTTTTTTCAGAATAAAGCAAAATGGCAGTCCGTGTAATCTTCAAACTTAAGGAACCACAGGCAAAAATCCCTCCTGCAGCTCAAAAGGAGACTCCTGTTAATCTGTTTTTCAATTATGGTCACTTTGTACTTACCACGGAAGGGAAAAAGAAGTACACCCCATTAAAGTACGCTACAGGTGAAAAGATTAAACCATATTACTGGAAAGATAAACCGGTTTACAGGGCAAAACAGTCCAGGGACTTCGATTATGAGAATTTCAATATTCACCTGGACAATGTTGAAGGAGCTGCAAAGAAAGTCTATAGGATCGAAAGGAATAAAGGTCATATTCCGACTCCGGACCAGCTCCGGGATCTTCTTTCTTATGAACTTAAAAGAAAACTGATCCCTGGTACCGTTACCCTGAACGGATATATTAAACAGTTTCTTATAGATATTAAGTCAGGCCATACAGAAACGGCTAATAAAACAAAGTTTAAGTATAGTACAATCAGAAGCTTTGAAGGACTTCAGCAACAATTCGATAAGTTCCAGAAGGAGAAAGGGAAGCTTTATGATTTTGCTGATATCACAATGGATTTTTATGACGACTTTGTTCGATATTTCAATGATAAACAGTATTCTCCTAATTCAATAGGTAAGCATATAAAAAGCCTTAAAATAGTAATGCACAGGGCAAAGGATGAAGGCTTGCATACTAATTCAGAGATTGATAGGAAGAAGTTTAAGGCAATTAATGCAGAGGTCCAGGAGATCTATCTGACTGAAAAGGATATTGAAAAACTGCTCAGTTTGGACCTCTCAAAAAATAAACTTTACGACTCAATCCGGGATATATTCCTGGTAGGTTATTTCACAGCTCAGAGATTTTCAGATTATTCCAGGATCAGTAAGGATAATATCAGACCTCTCAACTCAGGGGGAAAGGTTATAGATCTTATTCAGCAAAAAACAGGGGAGAGGGTTGTTATCCCGGTCCGTCCGGAACTGGATAAGATTCTTAAAAAATATGACTATAACCTTCCTAAATCATTTGAACAAAAGGTAAACGAAAATATTAAAAAAATTGCGCTCCTGGCAAAGATTGAAGAAACTGTTATAATTGAAAAGACAGAGGGCGGGCTTAAGATAAAAAGACCAAAGAGCAAAGCAAGTCTTATTAAAACTCATACAGCCCGAAGATCCGGAGCGACTAATTTGTACCTGGCCGGGATCCCGACAATAGATATTATGAAACTTACCGGGCATAAGACTGAAAAAGAGTTTCTTAAGTACATAAAGGTTACAAAGGAACAAACTGCAGTTAATCTTCTAAAAAATCCATATTTCAAAGCTCATCTTAAAATTGCAAAGTGATGAACAATAGTAAAACTTCTAAATTCGACTGGAATAATTTTATTCAGGCTATGTCAAACATTACAAATATGCCAACCGTGAGGGATATGCTTTATGAAAATACAAAGGAATTACATAAGAAGGATATCCCTAGTTTTAAAGAACAGTTTATAAAAAAATCCAGAGAAATCAGTTATGATGAAAGAAAAGAATACTATAATAAGGAAAAAGTTAATAGCAAATCTATTGAACTTATTGAGAATTTTTCCTTTGAATTTGCAATAGATGGCTCCTATGATATAAGCAAGGTTTTTGAATATGATAAACAATTCGGAAAATTACATAAATGGTTTCAGGGGAATCCAGAAAAGTGGAAGCTAACAAGGGTATGGCTTTATAGCTTTGGACGAGAAGCCGATTTAATAGAATTAGATATTGCTGAAAAGATTTTCTTACTCGACATCTTGTTAGAAAACAAATTAATTCACAGTGATAAATATGGACTTAACTCAGGAGAAGATAATTGTAAATTATTAGGAATCATAATGAATGTTCCCTGGACATCTATTGAGATGCCGTTAAAGCTAGTCAGTAGGGATTCCTTTGCGGATTTCGCAGCTATGACAGATAGTGATGCGCCCGCTGCCGCTAAAAAGAAAAAAAGGATAGAAAAAATGATTCAACTTTTAGAAGTCTTACAAGTAAATAAGAAATTTATAAGTTTATTGGATGCATATATATTGGGTTACAAGCAAAAATTTGAATAATAAATGAGTCACTATGAAAAATAGGAGTAACACCTCTGATAATTTTTAAACATCAATAATGGAAATTTGTATCAGTAAAAATACACTGATGCAAAATTCAATCATTCTTGAAAACATTTCCCCTGATCAGCTCTTCGCAAAAATTGAAGAGATCGTTTCCCAGGCAATTGATAAAAGACTACTGCCTAAAACTCCCCAAACATACATTACTAAAAAAGAGGCTGCAGCAAAGCTTAGGCTTTCCTTACCAACCCTGGGCCGGTTAATTTCTGACGGTACTATAAAAGGATATCGTATTGGGAGAAGGGTTTTATTCAAATCTGATGAAATAGAGCTGGCACTGACCGAGATTTCCAATCATAAATATAAAAGAAACTAATACACAACAAAAATACCATGACAGCTGAATTAAATTACAATAATGGAACCATCAAAATTAAATGGATCAAAAAACACAGTCTATTCCAATCTTCACCCGGAGATATAGATTTTGTATCTACGGAGGCTGCGATGACTTTAGTTCCAGCGGGATACGCAAAACAGATTACTGACCAGGATGAAGACTCTTTAATGAACCGTCTTAAAATCGGCAAAAAAATTAGAAGAGTTAAATTTTTAAGACTAGCTCCGGGCTGGGCTTACTCAGAAGGATCTATTGCTGATTTGAAAACTGATGATGCAGAAGAGTTAATAAACAAGAAATATGTTCAAGCTGTATCTGATAATTATAAGGATCCCGTTCTGGTAAAGGCAATAATCCCGGAATCAGATATGGTTAGGGTTTTGTTTATTAAACCCCATCCGGCCTGGTCTTACAATGCAGGAGATATTGTAAAAATGTACAATAAGGTTGCAGATGCGCTTTCAATTGGTGATTACATTGTACTTGTTCCGGATGATTATATTGTACCAGTAGTCGAAGGAGTAAAGATCCCTGAGTCAGAATTTATAGAAGTTGTTTTTCTAAGAGCACATCCCCAGTTTTCTTATAAAAGAGGCGACATAGGGAAAGTATTACCGGATGCCGCGAAAATATTATTAAAAGATGATTATGCGGATTTGTTTTCCGAAGATCTAAAAACAGGACCTCTCTCTTTGAAAAAATGGGAATTCCTCAGGAAGAAAGAAAAAGCAAAAAAGAAAAGAGGTTGAAGAAAGAAATTGACAATGTCTTAAATAAGAAATAATGGCATACGGTCTGAAATATGAACTCCTTTGCACTACTGTCAAAGGAAACCTTTACAAAGTAAAAATTTCTTTTGATGGTTATACAGGCAATCCTATTGATCGTAATGTTCCGCTATCACCGTTTAAGCTAAAAAAAGATAAAGCCGATTATATCAGAGGGACCTCCCTTGATTACTCAATTAGAGAAGAAATTGATTTTGAGTTCCTCGAATTTTACACTAATAAAACTAAAGCTGTGAAAGTTGAACTCTATGACCCTTCTGATATACTTATCTGGGCCGGATATAACCTTCCACAACAATACGCGACACCTTATGTGAGTGATCCAAATATTGTAAGCTTTACAGCTGCAGACGGTTTGGGGTTGCTTAAAAATGAACCCTTTACATTGACCGGGTTCATGAGCTTGCTCCAGATTATAATTTATTGCATTAGTAAAACAGAGTTAGTGCTGGGGTATTCAATAGCGATCAATATGTGGGCTACCTTGCATAATACTAGTCGGTCACCCCTGGAACAAACATATATTTATTCTGAAGCTTTTGCGGGACTAACTTGTTATGAGGTTCTCGAGGATATCCTGAAGATATTTAATGCTGAAATAACACAGAGCCGGGGCCGTTGGAGAATAACACGTTCAGCCGATAAAAAGAGCACCCGGATGCTTTATTCAACAGGCGGTGCTTATCAAGGTACCGAAGCAGGTCCCGACATCTTAATTTTGGGTTATCCTGGTACCGGTATTGACGTCTCTCCCAGGGGCAGCTTACAGATGTCTCTTGAACCTGGCGGTGCTCAAGTTGATATTAAAGAGAATTTTAATATCAGACATTCAATAATGTTGAACTCAGATTTTGCTTTGTATCATCTGACTAATGATCAAATGATCTATGATCCGCATTTTGAAAACTGGAATAAGAGTGGGGATTTTGTTCCAGTTCGTTTATATGATAGATCTGGTTCGCCATATGCTTTGATCCCTTATACAGGACTTCCTATAGCAATGAATCAGCCTATTGCAGTTGAAGCAGTAGAAGGTCAGACTTTTACATTCTCTGTTAAAGTTGGCACGATATATTATAATGCGGACTCCACTCCTAACGCTTATGCCATAAAATTTAAAATTATGCTTTCACTATCCTGTGGAACCGATCAGTATGGTCCAATTATTTATTACCTGGTGAACAATCCAATAAAACTTCCTTCCCCTGACAATCGTACTTTGAAGGGATGGGTACGGCTTCCGGCCCCTTATTATATGGAATTCACACTAATGGCAAGTTCCTCGGGTTTACCTGAAATTAGTCAGGTAGAAGTCATAACTGATCCACTCCCTTTAAGCGGTATTCTTGATGTTAACCTTTTGGGTCCGGAAGAACATACACCCTATGTTGCCGGGGAGACTTATTTTGTTGCTTACCAGGATCTGATTGTAAGTCTTGCAGCTCCGACCGGCATAGAAGTACTTGCAAAATTTACAAATAGCACTGAACCCCAAAGTCTGCCTAATATAGAATTACCTATTACTGAAGGTTTTGGTAATGCTGCATTGATAACAAAGAACTGTCTTCTTTATGCGGATGGAACACCAATCACCTGAAAACTAACCTGACCTATGTTGAAAAAATGTACTTATAAATCGAAATGTTTGAAACGCATTAATAATCAATTCAATGGGAACAGTAATATCGAATCTTAAAGCGCATTTTGGAGTAGATACCACCGACTTTAAAGCGGGTCTGAAAGATGGCGAAAAAGCTATGTCGGATTTTAAAGGAGCTGCCGGCGGACAGATCGATGAGTTCGCCCGGTTGTTTGGTGTTAATATGACAGGAGTCAATAATGCTATAGGTACCGCAAGTAAATCGCTTAACTACCTCTCCCAAGCTTTCAAGGCTACAAAAGAGGAAGGAGCTAAAGTTTCCATTGGCATGGATGCTCTGAAAAAGTCTATTATGGCTACCGGTATAGGTGCATTACTCGTTTTGCTTGGTTCTCTTACTGCATATTTCACTGCGACGGAACGGGGTGCTAAACAACTCGCCTCAGGAATGACAGAATTAAAGGCCGTCGGGAAAGTACTACTTGAACATTTGGGAACTCTTGGAGAAGGCTTAATGTCACTATTCAGGGGAGATGTGATAAACGGTTTCAGCCAGATAAAAGAAGCTTTCACAGGAATTAAAGAAGAAGCAAAAGCTGCAGCTGCAGAAGCAAAGGCATTAGCGCAGAGTACATATGATCTTCAGTATATGACTATGCAGTATAATAACACAGTTTCAGCAGAAAATATCTTATTATCTCAATACCGGCTTAATGCAAAAGATTCAGAACTTTCCGCAACCGAAAGATTAAGAAATCTTGAAAACGCAGCCACTATTGAACATAAAATAATAAAAGGAGGATTGGCTCTTGATGCTGAAAAGCTTCTTAATGCACAGATGGCACTTCAGACTGATAAGGAGAGCATGGATCTTAAGAAGGCTTTATCGGCAGCTTACGATGCATACAATTATAAAATAGCTGAAGAGATAGATTACGATCGCACTCTCGAACGCGAAAAAGGCAAGTTAATAAAATTAGCCCAGCAGGAAGCTGATGCTAAAAAGCTGGCTGATTTAAAGGCATCAACCACAACACCTGACTATGCACCAACGAATAATTTACAAATCCCTGTGTTAAATACTCAAGTGCTTGATACTACAACTCTGGCACTCAATAAGATTAAAACATCTGTTACTGAATTAAGCGTTAGCATTAAAGGAGAGCTTATGCAGTCTTTTGAAGAGTTGGGGGCAAATTTAGGCACCTTCTTTGAACAGCTAGGAGAAGGAGATGCGAGTTTAAAAAGCTTCGGTAACATGATGTTGACCACTATGGCCGAATTGGCCGTCAACATAGGTAAAATAATTATCAGTATGGCAATTGCTAAGGGCTTGATTGAAAAGGCAATTGTAATACCTGGAGCCTGGCCGGTTGCCTTGGCTGCCGGTATTGCCCTGGTGGCCCTGGGATCGGCTTTGAAAGGTTCTATATCAAAGGCGTCTGCCGGCGGCGGCGTATCTTCGTCGATATCTGGATCTTCAGGAAGTAATGGGCTTACGTATGACATGCGGTCGGTAGCACAAGCACAAACGGTTAAGGTACAGGTAACGGGTGAACTGGTAGGCCAGGGCAGCACTTTACGTGCTGTAATCAAAAACGAAGAGAGCAGACTAAAGCTTACAACGTAAAAACTAAAATTCAAATGAAACAATCTGTGATTACGATAATAGTTTGGGGAGTTGTCCAGCTTTTGATTCTTTTAATGTCAATGATTCTCTGGAATTGGGTACTCCCGTCTATTGGTGTACCCAGGATCAATTTTCTTCAAATAGCTCTCCTGTATGCGCTAATTAAGATATTGAATTTCGATTGGATAAAACAGTTTTATGAAAGCTCAAAACTAAAACAAAAAAATAATGAAAACTAAACAAATAACATTTGGGCAGGTGCGGGAGATCCCCAAAAACGTCGAGGAAACTCGCAGAATTCCTTTTATACTCAGTACTGGTACCAAGGACCGGCACCATACTATTCTTAACCAGACTAACTGGCAACTCGACAATTACAAACGCAATCCTGTGATAGGTTATATGCATAATCTCTATGGAGATTTGTGTAATGCTCCTGATCCGGATGATATAATCGCTCAAACAAAGAGCATAGGAGTTATTCAGGAGGCAGGAGGCTTGCTAGCGTTAGCGGCATCTGCAGAATTCGAACCGGCAAGTTTAAACCTGAAGGCCGATAAGATATTCCGTAAGATAATTTTAGGCACCCTCGGCGCTGCTTCCGTTGGCTTCCTCGAAATAGGAAAAGGCAACTGGGGCAAGGGCGATGAAGCTAAAGGGCGGGATAATGAAACTTATCGTTTTGCAGGACAAGAGCTTTTGGAGTGGTCGGTTGTTAATATTCCTTCGAACCCGGATGGTGTTAAGCGAGCCATGCGTGATCAAACGACTGCAGCCATTTCTTATGCATTCCGAGCCCTGGGCGGGAAGTATCGTTTATCTGAAATAGAAACCATGACTGTGCGAGACATCCTCGATCTATTAGATGGTCGCGATCTGGAGATAAGAGAAAAAGATCCTGAGAAGGTCCGTAAAATGCTTGATTCAAAAGGGGCTCAATCTGATATTGATTCCATCATTGAAAAGCAATGGGTTGAACTTAAGAAAGGTGTTTTAGCCACATATGGGTTCGTTGATCCTTTAGAGAAACAAATTCAAGAATTTAAATTAAAACTGAAGAAATTTAAGAGTTGATTTTTAATTATTAAACATTTGCTTTCCATTTTTCCATTGCTGGCGGGGCTGCTCGTGATGCCTGGCCGTTATAACGGGCAGCCCTTTTTTTTACTTGATTTAAAGACATGATAACTCTTGACAAAATTAGAATTGGAGAAAAGGTTTACTACTCTGTAACATTATTTATGCAATTACATGGTCTTAAAACCCGCAAAACAGTTTATGATTGGATTCAGTCCGGGAAAGCAGAGAAAAAGAAAATTGGTACAGCAAGCTTCTTTTGTAAATTATAATTTTTTTAATGTATAAATAGACAATATGTATAATGGAAGGATATTTCAAAGTCAGCCGGAATATATTAGATAGTCAGATTTTTGCTCATCAAACCGCATTAAAAATTTGGATTTGGTGTCTGGCAAAAGTAACATTCAAAAAAAGATACGTACCTGTGAAAATTAATAAAGGAGAAACTATAGTTGAACTCTTACCAGGACAATTCATTTTCGGACGGTTTAAAGCTGAAGAAGAGTTAAACATTGATGGTTCAACCATTTACAAATGGATTCAGAAATTTTCTAGTGCAGAATTTAATTTGATAAAAATAAAGAGTAACAACCAATATTCTATTATAACTCTATGTAAATGGGAAGAATATCAAAATAATAAGAATACAGATATAACAACCAAAGAACAGCCACATAACAACCATGTGAAAACCATAGAACAGCCATGTAACACAAACAAGAATGTAAAGAATGTAAAGAAAGTAAAGAATGATAAAAAAGAAGAAGAAAATAGCACTCAACTTTTTAAAGATTCAATTTTTACTTTTAAGAATCAGTACTCGGAAATAATGTTAGATGAATTTTTTAATTATTGGTCGGAGTTTAATAAAAGCAAAACAAAAATGCGATGGGAACTTGAAAAGGTTTTTGAAATTTCAAAAAGGCTGACTACATGGCAAAGAAATTGTTTAAAATTTGAAAAAAACAGAAGCAGTCAGAAAGCACAATCACCAGAAACTCGCAACGTAAAAAGAGTGAATGATTTATGGAAAGACGAAGAAAGAAAATTGACAACTAGTAATCAGGATGGAAAAAAATGATTTTTTGAAACATATAGGCCCGAAACCCTTTTTGGAGTACAAGGAATATGATTTTGCGCAGCGTTTTGAATCAATGATTCAAATTGCAAATGTCATTTGTCCTGGCTTCGAGTTGACAGGGCATAACAAAAATCTATACGAATCTGGAATAAGGTATTTTGCCGGAGATCCGAAATCTGAGTTTCCTCTAAACAAGGGGTTAATGCTCTATGGTCCTGTGGGAACCGGGAAAAGTTTATTTTTTCGAATTATGAACCTTCTTAATGAAAGCACTGGGGGGCAAAATGGATTTACTGTGCTTTCAATTAACCAAGTAATTGATGGAGTTGCAAAAAGCGGACACAAGTATTTTGCTGAATCAGGAATAACATTTTCAAATTATATCTATGGATTTGATAAATCCAAAAAACATTTGTTTCTGGATGATCTTTGCCTATCATCTGACTCTGTAAATTATTTTGGCAATAATATTGATGTAGTTTTTAATTTTATTCAACGTAGGTACGCGGCATATATAGAGAATTTTGTTTTAAGTCATATCACGACCAATTTAAAACCAGAACTCTTTCTTAAACATTATGGAGAAGGATGAACCAGCTCTTTCTTTATGTACCTCTTTTGGGAAAGGATCACCGCAAATGAATGAGAGTTTCAAAAATACAGTATTTGAAGAGGATCTGAGGGACCTGAGAAGCTTCTTTGAAATTGTGAAATTACCTGAAGATCCCATAAGGCTGAATAAATACAGTAAAATCACAGATGTTGAACTTTTAGTTAAAAGTCACTTAAATATATTGAAATGTCATAAAGGCAATTTAAGATTTAAGCCTTACCTGGATAGATTGATGGAACTAAAGCAATTTATAAACCAAAATCTTAAATAACGTGGAAAATATTGATTCACAAAGCAACTTTCAGGCTCCACTGATCTTTTCTAAAAAGTTCAGATCTCAAAAAGTTATTCTCCGGCTCACAAACTTTTTAGAAAAGTGTGAAACCAAAAAAGTTATTCTCCGACTCACAAACTTTTTAGAAAAGTTCAGATCTCAAAAAGTTATTTTCCTGCTGACAAACTTTTTAGAAAAGTGTGAAACTGAAAAAGTATATCTCTCACTCCGGAACTTTTTAGAAAAGTGGATTTTTACGCATCGCAAATGCCCATTAAATGGCAATGTTCAAAATGCAAAATAAGAGAAATGGAGATTTTTATATAGAATTGATTTGAATGAATCACCGTAAAACAAAAAAATAATAAAATGATTATCAATGATTTAATCTTACAGAATGATAAGCTTTCACAGCAAATGAAAGCTTATCAGAAAGAAATTGAAAAACTGATACGCCTGAGAGATATGATCAGACAGGATCCCGGACCACAAAAGCAATATCCATTTGTTCTTTCTGTAAAATTAAAAAATACAATTGCCCTGGCAGTAGATGATTTTGAAAGGATAAACGACATGTACGATCAAAACACTCACAATTCTGAAAGGATAAAAGAGAATGGATGCTTCGGATTTATACAATTGGCAACAATCGGTAGTGAATACCTACAGTCTCAATATTCAAAGATTAAAAACAGCAAATTGAAAATACATAAAACAGTTGTAGATATTTGTCAATTGATTGAGAATGATAATAATAATAATATAAAATAAGGTTATGAATACTGAATTGCTCACAAGTAATTTGCTTAATGATTTTTTTGAGAATACTGATTTTAAGCAGGAATCTACTGCATTAAACTACAGAAGGACCATACCTTACTTTGTTATTTTTCTTACTACCGTTGGAAAGCTTATTATAGATGCTACTCCTGCCGAAGCAATTGCCTATAAGCGATATCTGAGAAATGACAAAAAATTGTCTCCTTCCACAATAGATAATTATTTTGCAGCATTACGAAAGCTTTATACATACCTGGTCAATGAGGGAGTATGTCAAAAAAATATAATAAGTAGCATAGAACGGGTTAGAGATAAGAGGCCGGTATTTGCCAGAGCATGGTTAACACTTGACCAGGTATATCAATTAATGGATGTTGTCAATGGTCAAAATATTAACTGTAAAAGAAACCGCGCGATTATACACTTAATGTCTATGACTGGCCTCAGATGTATAGAAGTTTCCAAAGTAACCTTTGACGATATTCAGTATGATCACCCAAACAATAATAAACTTCAGATACAACGCAAAGGATCAAACGAGAAAAGCGGTCAGATAACCATACCTGATTATATACTCGATTCGTTAAAAGAATACTGGGACATGAGGTCAGATGAAATGAAAGGAGGCGTTCCGATGTTTCTTTCTCATGCTCCGGGATCTAAAGGAACAGCATTGCATCCTCAGTCTATCAGTAAAATAGTAAAGGGTGGATTAAGAAACATTGGTTTAGATAGTAAGACTTACTCTTGTCACAGTCTGAGATCAACTGCCACTAAACTTGCACGGTTAGCGGGCAGTGGACTGTTTGAGATTCAGTATATGCTCGGGCACTCGAGGCCAACCCAGACGGAACATTACCTGAGGGGTTTAGGTGATAGCACAGGTGAGGAAGGTAGAGCAATATTAAACATATGTGAATATGCCCGCAAACAAAGGCAAAACAATATAAAATGATCAACTTTATAATAGTTCATTCACCTTTAATGCTGTAAACAAATAGGTTTATTGCCTAAGACAAAATGAACTTTATATGTACTTGATAATCAACTTTATAATTTTTTGAGATAATAAATGTTTACGGCACTCAACAGGAT
>Ga0224524_1000586_pt1 | contig 13300 bp, 9 predicted proteins | sample CFST75metaG_FD_179895 | JGI IMG/M metagenome (GOLD analysis project Ga0224524, IMG submission 179895) | Peat soil microbial communities from Stordalen Mire, Sweden - C.F.S.T75 | ecosystem: Environmental > Terrestrial > Soil > Wetlands > Peat | place: Sweden: Norrbotten County, Stordalen Mire... | reverse complement strand
GTTGATCGCTTTTTTTATTTCTTCCCGGCTAGGATCTGGGTTTTCAGCAAACAGAACCCGGGTTCTCATGATCAGGCCGGGAGTACAAAACCCGCACTGCACAGCGCCCTTACTAACATATGCCTTCGCAATCACATCACGTACCTTCGCCGGAATCCCTTCCATCGTAACGACCTTTGCGCTTTCCAGGAATTTAATTTTCTGGGTGCAGGAAAGTTTGGCTTTTCCATTGATCTCCACCATACAGGCGCCACAAGAAGCCTGGCCTGAACAACCGTCTTTCAATGAGGTGATCCCTTCAGTCTCGCGTAAATAAGACAAAAGCGTTTGGCTTTCATCACCGGTATAATCAATCATGCGTCCGTTCAGGGAAAATGAGATCATTTATGAGTTTTTGGAAAGGATGGTGTGGATCACTTTCTCGAGTGACCGGATATCCGGATCTATCGGTACCGGAAGATGGATTTGTGATTGAACGGAAGCAAGATCCTTTAACCCGCTACCGGTAAGCAACACCACATTTTTTGATCCGCTTGGAATCCTGCCCGACCGGGCGAAGTTTAACATCCCGGCAAAAGCAGCAGCAGCAGCTGGTTCCGTGAATATCCCGGCCGAAGCCGAAAGCTGCGCCAATGCCTGCAGGATTTCTTCATCCGTCACCGTTACCGATTCACCCTGGTATTGCTTCATAAACCCGGCCGACATATAAAAGTTTTTCGGTACATCTACCGAAATGGAATCTGCGATGGTGGCCGATTTTGTGATCCTGAAATTCTGATGATCAATATTGTTGACCAGGTTCGGGCTTCCCGTGGCCTGCACGGCTATGATAACCGGCATCCGTTCAATGATTCCCAGCAGCAACAGCTCCTCAAAGCCTTTGTAAACCCCTGAGAGGATTACACCATCGCCGGTAGGCACGAAAACACGGTCGGGAACCTGGAATTCAAGCTGGCTGAAGATTTCAAAAGAAACGGTTTTTTTGCCTTCAATGGTGAGCGGATTATACGCCGTATTCCGGTTATAAAAACTAAATAAACCGGAGACTTCTACACTCAGATCAAATGCGTCGTCATAAGTTCCGTTTACAGGGATAATGCTTGCTCCATACATCATGATCTGGGTAAGTTTGGCTAACGGAGCTTTTGCAGGGACAAGGATGATTGATTTTTGGCGCTGTGCCGCACAGATGCCGGCAAGTGAAGATCCGGCATTGCCGGTGGAGGCGGCAATCAGGGTGGAAATACCGTTTTCCAGCGCCCAGGCGGAGACCAAAGCAGACGCGCGGTCCTTAAAGGAGAAAGTCGGATTCTGGGAATCATCTTTGAAGTAAATTTCAAAACCGATATTCTCCCGAATCACGCTGTCATTCCGGTAAAGCGGTGTATTACCGATTCGCAGGTTCGGCCAGGATTCCAAGCTGCGGATGGGCAGCAATGGCAGAAATTTTTCAAGTTGAAGCTGTTGAAAAAGTTCATCTGCCGGATAAAACTCCCGGATCTGCCTGTAATTGTAAACCGTTTTCAGCACACCTTTAGGGGGCTGACCAGCAAGATTACCCGATTGGCAGGCCGGACAGAGGTAGATTACTTTATCCCCTGGATAATCGGCTCCGCAATTGACACATTTGTAACGAAATTTATCAGTCATAATGCTGATATTCATTTTTGTGAAAGATAGAAAATTATTTCAAAAGTCCGGTCCTGTCGTTAAATTCGTTGATCAGTTCATCCCAGCGGGCAGGCTGGCTGAATATCCTCGGCCAAATCTGCCGGTCCTCCCAGAGCTGACGAAGGTCCTCTACATCCTTGTTTTGCTGTTCGATCCAGGTAAAATATTTCAGGTTGTGTATGGCTTTCTGGTCTTCATAAGTGAGATCCTTCATATGGTCGGTAGTGGTGCCAAACATGCATTTTTCATGATCCTTTGCAGCCTGTAACAGGGAATACGCTCCCCGTTCAGCGGTCAATTCTTCCAGCCGCGATCCGTACATCTCTGCCGAATCGGTGGCGATCGTCACCAGGATATCATCCCCTTTCAGATCAAAATATTTTGCTGTTTTTATTGCCGAAAGAATGTTGGCAATTCCTGAGATACCGATCATTCCAAGCTGTTCAACGAGTTTCTTGCCCACCCCGTTTCCGGTGAGATAATCATGTCCTTCCTTTTCATTGAAGACACGCAACAACCGCATGCAATCTTCATCATCGATCGCCGTGACCACATTGGTGTTTTTTACATTGTGGATCCAGGGAACATGTTTATCGCCGATACCTTCGATACGATGTCCTCCAAATCCGTTGCGCAATAAGGTCGGGCATTGCAACGCCTCAGATGCGACGACTTTCATGTGCGGAAATTTCGTACGGAGGTAATCGCCAGCAGCAATAGTACCTGCTGATCCGGTTGCTGAAATATAAGCAGCCAGCCGGGATTTTTCAACCGCAATCATTTTGAAAACCTCTTCAATGGCATGACCCGTAACTTCATAATGCCAGCAGGAATTTCCAAACTCCTCGAATTGGTTGAAGATTATGCAATCCTTACGTGTACGGCGGATTTCCCAGCATTTGTCGTAGATCTCCTTTACGTTCGATTCGCACCCGGGTGTAGCGATGACCTCGGCCCCGATCTCCTTCAGCCAGGCAAACCGTTCCCGGCTCATCTCTTCCGGGAGAATGGCAACTGCCGTCACGTCCATGAGATAGGAATCGAAGGCGCCACCGCGGCAATAGTTTCCGGTAGATGGCCAAACTGCTTTATGATAGGTTGGATCAAATTGTCCCGTGATAATGCGTGGTGCAAGGCAACCATAAGCGGCGCCAACTTTGTGGGCCCCGGTCGGGAACCATTTTCCGAGCATCAAAATGATCCGGGCATCAATACCTGTCAGGGTCTTGGGAAGTTCCATGAAATTCGGACTGCCATAAAGTCCTCCCTTTTGACGGGGTTCATTTTTCCAGGTAATCCGGAAAAGGTTTAGAGGATGAAGATCCCATAAGCCAATGATCTTAAGTTTATCTTTGATCACGCCAGGGATCTGGTCCGGGTTCTGCATCTGGGCAAACGTTGGAAGTATAATACCTTTCTCACGATACCGGTCAACTGCCTTTTGCAGGATTTTTTCATCAATGATCTTATCAGTAATTGGAATCATAGGGTTTATTTTTTCGGGATTATCAATTCGTTTTGATCATGCGGTATGCAGCGAGGTCAGATTGCCAGTTGTAACGCTCCTTTCATTACAATGCTCATTTCTGAGGCAAAAGAAAAATGATATTCCTTTGTGCAGGGTGTTAAAAACTCCACCTTGACCAACCTGAAATCAGATGGTTCGATGAAAGCTTTTACATGCTCTGTTTCGTAAAGATACATGTTATCAGCTAAAGTGAGGGTTTTGATACTCTCCTTCTGTTTATAAATAAGGATATCACGGCCTGGAAGCCTGCTCAGGTAATATCCTTCGCCTTCGGCATTCAGGGAAGGGATCGAAAGGCAAAGTCCGGGTTTATCGGCGAAAGGCTTTCCGCTGCTGGGACAGAATGTAGTACAATTGCCGCATTCGTTGCACATGTCCCGGAGATTCAGTATCTGCCATGGCTGGTCAACATTGAACATCCTGTCTGGTTCAAACACAATGCTGCCATCTTCGTTCCGGATAGCTTGTTGCAGATGATAATTAACCGGGTCGATACGGTAACCGAAATTGGCCAGGTTCGGACAAACACTCACGCAGACATTACAGATCTCATCACAATACAGGCAACGGGATGCTTCTTTCTTCGCCTCTTCCTGTGAAAGTGCCCCCATTACAAGGTTGAAGTTCCGTCGGTCGGTCAAAGGGGTTTCTCCCGGGGAAATGCCAAACTCACGCACCGCTTTCCGGTGAAGCAACTCCGGATAGTCAATGTTTTTTTTCAGTGATTTTCCGGTTTCCGGGCTGGAGAGCGAAAAGTCAGCCAGGATTTCCGCAGCAGCCTTTCGGCCATCAGCAATAGCATTGATCGCTGTAGAGGCACCCCGCAGGGAATCACCGCCAATATACAAATTTTCGATACTGGTTTTATACTTTCCTTCTGATGTCTTAAGATCTTCAGATACAGCAAAGTCAATGGCGAGTTTCTGACCGATTGCAGGAATAATGGTATCACAGCGGATCTCAAATTCCGAACCCGGGATTTTGATGGGTGCCGGCCGGCCATTTTTATCCTTCAATGCGAGAATATTCCGGGAACACACCAATGAACTTACCCTTCCATGGGTTGTACTTATGCGTTCAGGATTGGTCAGTTCCATAATCCGGATACCTTCTTTAAGCACAGCTTCGATTTCGCCTTTGTCGGCAGGCATCTCCTTTACCGAACGACGATAAATTATAGTGACAATTCCTTCCTTCCCCACGAGCCGGTAAGCCGTCCGGGCTGAATCCATCGCAGTGTTTCCGCCGCCAATGATCAGTATATTCCTGCCACTCAATGGGTTTAGATTATCCCTGACATCAAATAAAAAATCGAGCGGATCGATGACGCCTTCAGATGCTATCCCTTCAATATCCAGTTTTACCGATTGCTGAGCCCCGGCTGCCAGGAATACCACATTATGGTTCTTCCGGATTTCATTAAAATTTTCAGTCCGGATAGTATAATTGTGATGAAGGATTACACCGGATCTCAGGATACGGTTGATATCGCGGTCGATAGCTTCGCCTGTAAGCCGGAAGGAAGGGATGGCTGCAGAAACCATGCCTCCTGTCATGTTCTTCTGCTCAAAAACATGCACTTCAAATCCTGCCCTTCTGAGAAACCAGGCACAGGATAGCCCGGCCGGACCGGCGCCAATAATGGCAGCTTTTTTTCCGTTGGGTTTTGCATGATTTCCGGGAAGATCTCCTGAATAATTTTCGGCAACGAACCGCTTGATCTCGCGGATGTGCAATGCTTCATCGTAATTGATCCGGGTGCATTTCAACTGGCATAGATGGTCGCACACCATACCGGTTATGGAAGGAAATGGGTTGGTTTCGAAGATTGTTTTGAAGGCAGCAACCAGATCATCCCTGGAAACAGCAAACATATAACCGGGAATCTGTTGATTAGTCGGACAAGTATCCACGCAGGGCGCATGGATACAATCAAAATATCCCAGTGGCCTTTGGGTTTTTATATCCGGGTCGGTAAGAATCTTTTTCTTATATGCGGATTCACTTGTCACGCGGTCAGCATACCGGTTCAGGTTTATAAGTGCGGCTTCAGGCAGATTCTGATCCGGTTTTCCGGAAGAGATAAGAATATGATCTTCGATATGCTCTGCTTTTTCGTCTCCAAAGTCTTTACGTATGTTTTCAATATATTGCCACAACCTGCCATAACCGCCGGGTTTGAGCAAATCGCTGCAGATGGTCACTGGCTTCATCCCGCAGGCAAGTATGGGAACAATATTAAAACAATCTCCCCCGGCAGAGAATGAAATATCAAGTTTCCCGTTAAAGTCATTCTGTAATTTCCGGGCCAGGTTGATGCTCACCGGATGAAGCGCCCGTCCACTCATATATTGCATCTTTTCTCTTTCATCGAAAGTCTTACCGTTATTAAGGCATTCCAACGTATTAGTAAGTTTGATGCTGAATTGCAACCCGTTACCGGAAGATACTGTAGATAGGGAATTGATGATCTCTATTGCATCAGGGTATTTCAGGTCATGCTCAAAAGCCAGGTCGGGTATTTCAGTAGAGAATCCATTTTTTTGATTCAGCAGGCTGCGTAAGGGTTCTGGTCCAAGCAAGGTTGGATTTAATTTGATGGTTGTATGCAGTTTCTTTTCCCCGATCAGGTATTGCCCGATCTTCCCGATCTCTTCCGGCGGACAGCCATGCATGGTACTCAGTGTGATACTGTCGGATATGCAGGAGGGGATATCCAGCTCGTCGATCGCGGGATAGATTGCACGGATCGCGGGTTTCGCTGCTGCAAGTCCCATGCTGCAATCCTGCATCCTATTCAGAAATCCCTGTACATTCGGTTTCAGGATACCTTCGAGGTTATACCCTACACTCATATTAAAAATGGTTCCGGGGACTCCTTCAAAACCGAGTTCTTTATGTAGAATATGGATGAGGATCCATGCATTCAGGTATTCGGTGAACGACTGGTCAATATTGAGCTCCTGCGACCATTCACAGTTGTATCCTTCATCCCGCATATCGATACAGGGCTTGGAAATATGAAGATCGTCGAGATTCTGAATGGTCTTTAGTTCAATATAACGTGACCCGCAAAGCCAGGCAGCAACGATGTTCATGGCCAGTTGGGAATGCGGGCCTGCAGCCACGCCCAATGGCGTTTCCAGAGTTTTTCCATACCGTTGCATACGGAAAGGGTCGGTTGCCTTCGGAATAAAGAAAAGGCTGCCAGGAATACCCATGAACCGATGCTGACGGATTTCTGCAAGTGTCAGTCGAACAAGCCCGGGCAGAGGAACAGGTGAAAATTTATCAGACAAAGGCCTTCAGGTTTAAAATTGAATTTACGGTACCAAAATTAAGATAAAATGACGGGATGTCATTATTTTCCCTGACATGTAAGAAATGAAACAAATACGATGGGATAATAAGATTGTTTGTTCATCGGACTGAATTACCTATTATTTTTGTTGTTAACATTTTCCTGTCACTCAAAATAGTCATACATGGAACCTGTACTTATGGAATCACACGAGGATTATCTCAATATAGCTTTTAAAGAGGCCTTTAAATCACTTAGAACAAATATTGGCGGGCCTTTTGGGGCCGTCGTGGTAAAAGATGGCAAAATTATCGGGAAAGGCGGAAACCGGGTGATTTCACAGAATGATCCCACTGCACATGCCGAGATCGTTGCAATCCGTGAAGCCTGCAGGAATATTAGCAATTTTGATCTTTCCGGCGCCGTGATCTATGCAACTTGTGAACCATGCCCTATGTGCCTTTCGGCAATATATTGGGCCAACATCAAGGAGGTTTATTACTGTTCAACACGCTACCAGGCTGAAGCCATCGGGTTCAAAGACAATCACATTTATGAGGAAATGAACCTTCTGCCTGAAGAAAGAACACTTTCCTTTCACCAGGTTACTCATCCCGAAGCCGCCGGACTTTTCAGGGAATGGATGGAGAAACAGGACAAAATGCCTTATTGACGCAGCCTTCATATTCTGATTAAAAAAAGAATCAAAAAAATAATTTTGAAAAAACTCACTAAATGAAAACAAGACTAATCTTATTCCTTGCAATCTCCTTTGGGGGTTCAATGGCCTGCAGGGCGCAGGAAGCGAAGCTTGACGACATTCTTTCAGCCTATTACAAAGCAATCGGTATCGAGAAGATGAAGGATTGGCAAACCGTTACCGGTACGGGGAAACTGATTGGACAGGGGATGGAAAACCTTGTTAAATTTTATATCAAGCGACCTGAGAAGATCCGGGTTGAGGTAGAAGTGCAAGGAAATAAAATGATCCAGGTTTTTGACGGCAAACAAGGATGGAGCATCATTTCCTGGTCCGGATCCTCGGATCCGCAAGACATGACCGCGGATGATATAAAGGGAATGAAAGACCAGGCCGACTTCGAAGGGGCACTTTATAACTGGAAGGAAAAAGGTCATAAAGCCGAACTGATCGGTAAAGAAGACTTTGAAGGTTCGGCAGTCTATAAAATAAAACTGACCAAAGCAGATGGAGATATAGAAACCTGGTTCATAGATGCGGAAAACTATGTGCCGCTCAAAATGGCTGCCACCGTGAAGATCCAGGGTAATGAAATCGAAAGTGAATGCTACTTTTCCAATTATAGTGAGTTCAATGGTGTATTAATGGCCAAAACGAATATAAATAAATACAAGAGTCAGACTGTTTCGACAATGCAACTGGATAAAATGGAGGTCAATCTTCCGGTTAGCGACAGCCTTTTCGTTAAACCAGTAAAAAAATAACCCGCCGTTGCAATCAAAAGTCCGAAACATATGAACCGTATCATTTTCATTTCAATGTGCAGCCTGATTGCACAAATGGCCCTAGCTCAGATCAGGGTGGACGAAAATACCTTTGGAGATATCAAAGCCCGGCAGATAGGCCCTGCAACAATGAGCGGCAGAATTTCCGCATTGGATGCGGTTGATAAGAACCCGGCCATTCTATACGCCGGGGCAGCCAGCGGAGGATTGTGGAAGTCCAAAAACTACGGGACTACCTTTAAACCCGTTTTCGACAAATACAATCAATCGATTGGAGCCATCACCATCGATCAGCATCATCCGGATACGGTATGGGTCGGAACGGGCGAGGTATGGGTACGGAATTCCACTTCTATCGGCGATGGCATCTATAAAACGTACAATGCCGGGGAGACCTGGCAGAAAACGGGATTGGAGAAATCCGAACGTATCGCAAAAATCGCGATCGATTCGAAAAATCCTGATGTCGTTTTTGTTGCAGTCCTTGGAAACCTTTGGAACTCCAGTCCTGAAAGGGGATTATTCAAAACCACCGATGGCGGTAAAACATGGGAGAAAATACTCTATGTTGATGAGAATACAGGATGCTGCGATGTGGCCATCGACCCCGGTGATCCCGATATCATGTACGCAGGTATGTGGGAATTCCGGAGAACTCCGTGGTCATTCAGCTCCGGTGGTAAAGGAAGTGGACTTTTCCGGTCAACCGACGGCGGAAAAACCTGGTCGAAGGTTACAACCGGTCTTCCTCCCGGTGTTCTCGGGAGGGTCTCAATCTCCATTTCTCCGGTCAGATCCGGTATCGTATATGCACTGATCGAAGCTGAGAAAACAGGATTGTACCGTTCGGGCGATAAAGGAATCACATGGACCCTGATGTGCCAGTCGGAAGCTATAAACGACAGACCTTTCTATTTTTCATTTCTTGCCGTCGACCCGGTCGATACAAACATCGTCTATAAACCCGGATTTAACCTGTTTAAAAGTACTGATGGTGGTAAGACCTTCGGCTCAGCAGCCGTTGAAGGTGGAAACTACCACAGCGACTGCCACCCCCTTTACATCGGCAAAAAAGATCCGAACCTGCTTTACATGGGAACCGACGGGGGTGTTTATTATTCCATGGACAAAGGGAATACCTGGCGGTTCATGAGGAACCTGCCGGTTTCACAGTTTTACCATGTGAGTACCGATATGGCTGAGCCTTTTAACGTTTATGGCGGGCTTCAGGATAACGGATCATGGTACGCTCCATCCAGGGCATCGTCGGGTATCACAAACAGCAGCTGGAAAAGTGTCGGTTTTGGGGATGGCTTTTACGTGTATTGCGATAAGCTGGATTCAACGATCCTTTACTGGCAATTCCAGGGAGGGAAGATTGCACGGTATTCCCTCCGGACCGGCGAATATAAATCGCTGATCCCCTTCAGGGAAAAAGAGACGAAAGAACTGCGCTTCAACTGGAATGCCCCGATGGTATTCAGCCCAAATGGGAATACATTTTATACAGGAGCGCAATATCTTTACAAGACCGGCAACCGGGGGGATACCTGGAAACGAATCTCCCCCGATCTTACCACAGATGACCCGAAAAAAGAAAAACAGGAAAAATCTGGTGGAATTACCGTTGATAATTCTTCGGCCGAAAATCACTGTACGATCTATACGATCAACGAATCGCCACTCGACAGCCTCATCATCTGGGCAGGTACCGACGATGGCAACCTGCAGGTTACCGTTGATGGCGGAATAACATGGAGCAACGTAGTGAAGAACATTACCGGACTGCCTGTCAATACCTGGTGTTCATACGTAGAACCCGGCCGTTTTGATAAAAATATTGTTTATGTGACGTTCGACGGCCACCGGATGGGCGACAAGACTCCTTATATTTTCAGATCCCCTGACCTGGGAAAGACATGGAAGGCATTGGCCGATACTTCGATCAAAGCCTATTGCCATATCATCAAACAGGACCTTGTCAATCCCAATCTGCTTTTCCTGGGAACGGAATCGGGTCTTTATATTTCCATCGACGGGGGACAGAATTGGGCCAGCTTCAAAGGTAACATTCCAAGGGTTCCGATTATGGATATGGTTATTCACCCCCGCGACCAATCGCTGGTACTGGCCACCCATGGCCGGGGAATCATGATTATTGACGACCTGACTCCACTGCGCCAGCTTTCACAGGATTTCCAGGATGCCGATGTGAAATTCATCAAGACTAAAGACTATGTGATCCGCGAACATTCATTTACCCAGGAATGGAACGGTGATGATGAATTCATCGGGCAGGTTCCGCAAGAATCAGCGCCGATTCTATATTACATGAAGAAACGCCAGGTTTTCGGTGATATCTACATTGAGATCTATGATCCGGAAGGTAAACTGATCAAGAAACTCCCGGCCGGTACACGGAAAGGGATTAATCAGGTGAATTGGACGATCCGACTGAAACCACCAAAGGTTCCAGTTTCACCCCAGATGGAAGGAGAGGCTATGACCGGACCGAATTATTCTCCGGGAGAATATACCGTAAAGCTGATCAGAAACAATGATTCGTTGGAAACGAAAATACGTCTTCTGCCCGATCCGAAATCCATTTATTCTTTGGAAGACCGGGAAGTCAGGCAAACAGCCCTGATGAAAACTTACCATTTACTTGAATCGCTCGCATACCTCGACCGGCAGGCAAATGAAATTCGCGACAAAGCAACAACCCTTGTAAAAGAAGTTACGAAACCCCTCGCACGGAAGCTCAAAGAGATCGCAACCCGGATGGATACACTTCACATGAAACTGGTTTCCACAAAGGAAGGAAAGTTGACCGGCGAGGAGAAACTCAGGGAAAAAATCGGTTTTATCTATGGCTCCATCATGAGTTACTTAGGAAGACCAACAGATTCACAGATATCAGGACTTGATATTCTCTCCAAAGAAGTGGATTCCTACAAAACCATGGTTAATGATCTTCTGGCCGGTGATCTGGTCCGGGCTAACCAGGAACTGGTCAGACTGAAAAAGGAGGAGATTAAAGTCATCTCGGAAGAAGCGTTCAATAAAGAGCCTTAAGATTTTCCCCAGGGTGTCCCGAGTATTATGCATCTATGTGTTGCCAAATCATGATAATAGCTGTAACGCGTGATGCGTTACGATTTCTTCCTCATTCAATTAACGAATAAAGCGAGGTCTGCTCAAGAATATCATAAGTATTATCCCGAATCTTCTTGAAAACTTTCCGGATCTGGCAGGATTCTTCGTCTTTGCAAAATTCACATGGCTGGTAAGCCTTTTCTGAAATACAATACATCATGGCGATAGTCCCTTCAAAATGCCGCACGACTGTCACAAGTTTTATTTCTTTCGGATCGTGTATCAGATAATACCCACCTGACTTCCCCAGCCGGCTTCCGACAATTCCCAGTTTTTTCAATTCCTGAAGGATATTTTCAAGGAACCGTTGCGGAAGATTTTCACTTTTTGCGATTTCGCTGATCAGGATAGCCCCGTTGCCATATTCTTTGGCCAGCTTGGTGAGTGCCAGCATGGCATAGTGCGTCTTTTTAGATAAGATCATCATCCCTTTTTGCTTATTTCGTTCAACTTTTCCAGATCATTCACGATGATTTTCTTTCCTTCAAGCGTGATGATCCCTTCTTTATTGAATTTCGACAAGGTCGTAATCACGTTTTCGTGCGAACAGGCCGCAAATTCGGCAAGTTCCTTACGGGTGATTACAAATTCTTCCGGATTTTTATGATAGACATCCTTCCACAGGTAAATCAGGATATCTGCAATCCGGCCATGTACCTGGTTATGGGCCATGCTGATGAAATTGAAAATCGATGCCTGGAACATCTCCATGGTCCGCTCACACATGGCAAGGATAAAATCGGAATGCTTCAAAGCAATTGTCCGCATGGCTTTGCTGTCAATCAGGCAAATTTCACAGGGCTCCATGGCGACCAGTGAAAATATGTTTGTCTCTTTGAAGAACAGGTTTGCAGCGCCCAACAGCTTCGGACCGGAAACGATGGTCATAATGTAATTATTTCCGGAACTATACTGGTAGCTGAATTTTACAATCCCTTTATGCAGAAAAATCAGGTGATGTGATTTCGCGCCCTGCTTGAGGATTGTTTCTCCTTTTTCGAAGCGGAGTTGAACCGACGTCCGCCGGAGTAACTCAAAATCAGTTGCCGGCATGTAATGCATTGATAGTATCCTGAAAATGCACTGCTGACAGTCATAAAGTTGTCGACTTTCTTCGATCATGGGCGTGTAAGGTTAATTAATTAATATCGGAATATTAAAAATTTAAGGTCTGGTATTAATTTATCCAAGGCAAATGTACACTTTTCCGGTACACTTAATGTATATTTTTGTAAAAATAAATCTTTTTATGGAAATTCAAAAAATAACAATCTGTGGCGGATACGGAAAAGACGGTTTAAAAGAAGCTGTCGAATGCCTGGAATTAAGGGCGGGAGAGATCATCAGCATTGTTGGCCCGACTGGTTGTGGAAAAACAACCCTGATCAATGACATTGAACTGTTTGCGAACCGGAATACACCTTCATACCGGCAAATTTTAATCAATGATCTTCCCATCCCGGACGAATTTACTTTCGATCCTTCGCAGCATCCCATTGCACTGATCTCTCAGCACACTAATTTCCTGAGCGATCTGCCTGTTGGTGAATTTCTCACCATCCATGCAAAAATACGCGGTGCGGAAAACATCGCCGAAGTGGTCAACGAAACCATTGAATTCGCCAACCAACTGACCGGGGAGGCCATCGTCAAAGAAACCGGGATGACGGAATTATCCGGTGGTCAGACACGTTCCCTGCTGATCGGCGATGCTGTTGTAATCGGTAATTCACCCATCATCCTGCTGGATGAAATTGAAAATGCCGGCATCCATAAGACCAAAGCGCTTGAACTGCTGAAAAAATATGATAAGCTTTTTGTTTTCGTCACACATGACCCAACCATTGCGCTGTTATCCGATTATCGCGTGATCATGAAGAACGGAGCCATGAAGAAAATCGTCCGCTCGAATCCGGAAGAAAGACCCGCAGCCGAAGCATTGCGGAAAATGGACGATGCGATCCTCTATTTCCGGGGACTGATCCGTGAAGGGCAGGAGCTAAATGAGAAACATCTTGAAAAAATAAATCAATAGAAAAAATCAGTAGTGGGCACTTAAAACCCACTGATTTTTAGTTGATTATTATATTGTTCTTTGACATTTTTGTAATCGCACCGTGTAAGTATCTCTCTTGCAGGAGTTTTGTCCAGTAGAGAAA
>Ga0224524_1000583_pt1 | contig 13420 bp, 9 predicted proteins | sample CFST75metaG_FD_179895 | JGI IMG/M metagenome (GOLD analysis project Ga0224524, IMG submission 179895) | Peat soil microbial communities from Stordalen Mire, Sweden - C.F.S.T75 | ecosystem: Environmental > Terrestrial > Soil > Wetlands > Peat | place: Sweden: Norrbotten County, Stordalen Mire... | reverse complement strand
TAATTGTATATTATCATGAGCCAAACATTGATTGCTGTTTAAAAGTTGGCACTTGCGGGAGAAATTAAAATATCCAGTCATGGTAGGGAAGCGATGTGAAAGGAATTATAGATATGAAGTTCAATCACCATGGATTGAGCATAATGATGTTTATAATTTTATATGGGTGCAGTGAACGATATATCCTTAACATTAAAACAATTCCAAAAGGAGAATATAGTATTTCCGTTGATCAGCAAAATTATGGAAATACCTCTCTTTCAGGTGATACAACCATTGTAACGGAAAAAATATCCCTTTTTAAAAAATCACGATTAGAACTTAAAAGCACCGACGGATATGGTTTTATTCAAATGAGCGGCGAAGAAACCTTCTTAAAAAAATTAAATGTTTACTCCTTTAACGTGCGTTCGCCAAGGAATTACTCCATCACTTTTCTATTCGATGTTGACAAGGTACCAAGGCCATTTACTGAAAAGGATATTTGCCAGAAAAACAAATGCTATAGTTTCAATTTTTCAAAAAAATGCAAACTCCCCAAAGTGTTATACTGTATCATTGGCAACGATACGAATAGCTATAGCTATTTCGGATTAAAACGGCATGTTGACTACTATCTTGACAGCAACCGCTACTCCTGGACACAAGCGGATGTCAATCTGCAAAAGGCAATCACCGAATACTCTTTTAAGTCCTTTAATGATTCTTTGTCTCCGGAAATATTTATGGATGCCGCCCTTCAAAATGTCAAATATCTTGTTCTTTTTTATGGATTTTCAATTAATGATGCAAAAGGAGTTTCGCCCGCCACTGTGGGAGCTTCGATTGCAATTACAACCTTAGGAACAATATTAGGCAGTCAAACAGGCTTATTTATATTCGCTTTTCCAAATGGCCAGGACGAAATCACTAATCCAACCGTTTGTTGCGCAATATTTTCAGTCAATCCTAACAGATGTATTTTTAAAGCTAAAGAATCGTTAACTTCATATAACAAAACGGATATTCGCGGTCAAATTAACAATGTGGTAGAAAGTATGTTTAAGAAAATTGACGTGATAATACCCAAAGAGGGTGTAAAGCCATAGTCGTTATATTATTGCCGATATTAAGGCCTATGGCTTGTTTTATTTGAAAATTAAAACGCAGGGAAAATTGATATGAAGGGAAAAGCAAAATTTCCTAAGAAAATCGTTACGTATAGTCCCTATATACGCTTTCCCGGGGCAGCCAGCGGGGCTTTGCGTAGGTCTCAAAGATTTTCCTTAACTAGGGCGGGATCATGGATTAAAGATGAAAGATGCTGAGACAAACCCGCTGAGCTGCAACGCCCCCCGCACAAACATTGTGGCCTGGATGGCCTTGTCGGTCGCCACGACGCTTGCCGCCGCGCCCAAGAGCAGCACAATGACTGGAATGTGTTGCCCATACTATGGACGTGGTTTAGGGTCCAAAGTTATTGGGCAATTAGACACTGAATTATCTATGCGGGAAGGGCGACGGCGCTTAGGCCCCGGATTTCCGTTATTTTTTCCATGTACGATTCCCATCCTACTTACCACCGTTCTTTTTGCCCTTACCCCCAACCCATTACTATCCGATGGTAAGCAGTCGATCGTTGATAACGAGCTTGTGGCGATCAACGTTGGAAACGGCTATTCCAGGTTACTCTGGTATTGGAGCGCTATCGGAAAGCCTTTTATTTCAACGACGGCCGATCCGGCCGACTATCAAATCCAAACATCCTCCTCCTCTACCAATGGGATTGACGGAGCGTGGTCAACGGTGATATCGGTTACCGGAAACCGCTACAACTCGCGTGTGCATACCTTTGATTTTACGGGAAAAACATGGGTACGCATGTTTAATGCCGATGGGCTGGTTGTTCCCAAAAAAATCGAGATACACGATGCGTCGAAAGGATGTGAAGATACGTGGTTTTTCATGGGAAACAGTATTACCGCGGCGGCATATGATCGAACAGTTCAACCCGATTTCGCCTCGAATATCCACGCGCGCTTTCCATCATATTATCCGGTAATGCTCTGTGGCGGCGTTGGCGGGGAATTCGCCACCAATGGCGCCTCTCGCATTGATGCATATCTAACCGATTTTCCCGATATGAAATATTGGGCCATTGAATACGGCACGAATGATTCTTACGAAGCAAATTTGAACGGTATCGAACAGTTTCGCTCCACGATGCAAATAATTATCGATAAAATAATGGCGGCGGGCAAAATTCCAATACTGGCCCGCATGCCTTTTTCCCCGGCCCCCGGATATTCCGCCATACCTCTGTTCAATTCCGTTGTCGATTCACTTGCCTTGGGAAGCAACCTGATACACGGCCCCGATCTCTATACGTATATACAATCGCACGCTAGCGAGCTTGCCGACGGCGTCCATCCTAACAGCGCCGGCGCCGTGTCCTTGAATCGATTATGGGCTGAAGCGATGGACACCGTGCCGAACTTGTATTCCGAAACCGGCGTCGTTATTTCGAACGCCACGGCAACTCCCTCCATATTCGCCGGTGATACCACGACGATAGTTACCTTTGGCGCCGACATATATCCCGGAAATGGATACGCAATAAGCAACGTTTCCATCGATCTATCCCCATTAGGCGGCGGCCCCGCGGTCGCAATGGACCATGAAACGGGAAACCGCTATGTCTATGGTTTTTCGATTGTAAATACTCCCTCGATCGGCGTGAAAAAGATCACGCTCAAAGCCTCGGATACGCGGAATAACCGCGATTCAACATTTTTCACGGTTAAAGTCATCGCCCCTGGTGAGAGAACCGAAACCATTACCGACCTTTACACGGATTCGGCGACGTATCCCGGTTTTGCCGTGAACTGGGGAAATGCCGTCGAGGTAAGCGGCGGCGCGTACGAAGGCGTTAAATGTATCGACAAAACCTTTACTATCGCAAGTTGGTGGGACGGGTTCGCCTTTGCATTCGATTATGGCGCGGGAGTGATTGATATGAGCGACAAGGATAGCCTTCGATTCGCCTACAAAGGCCCCGATAGCCTTCTCCAGATAGGCGTCGGCTTGAAAGCGCAAGGAGACAGCGCATCGTATTCCGATTATACATTTTCATATTCCTCCGTTTGGAGAGAAGTCGGTATTCCCCTTAAATTTTATGCCGATCAAGGAATTGATGTGCATCGAATCCGGAATATTCTCATCAATATCTCGGGCAAATCGGGTTCCGGTCATTTATTTATCGACGATATAAAATTGACAAAAAGCAGCGCCGGTTCCGGTATTAACCGCCGTAATGGACGCTTTAAAAACGCCGGTGGGCGCGCCACGGCGCCGTTTGTGGTTTCAGGCAAAAAAATATCGATAACGCCGGAGCGCAACACCTCTCTGTGCGTCTATACCCTCGCGGGCGATCTTGTCGCGAAGATCAGGGCTGATTGCCGCGTAAAAACCTCATGGACGGCCCCGGCGCCGGCGGTGTATCTTGTAAAATTACCTTCAACTTCACAGGCAAGCCTGATTACCGTCAGATGACACCGGCGGAAGATTCCCGGCACGAGCGCCTTTGTTGACACACAATTTTTCCGGCATCCGACGATTTTCAGCCTCCTTTTCCTTTCCGGCCTCATACCTTTGCCCCGTCGAACACAGTAGGGCCTGCCCTTATCGTTTTTCGAAAAAGTATTCTTATAAATAAGAATTACTCGCTTTTATCGTGGAACGGATCAATCGGAGGTTGAAACCATGCATTCGCGAAATCCAAGGAAAACGCAAGATCTCATCATGATAATAATAAAATTGAACCGATTCGCGGTAGTAATTCACAATAGTTTCCATAGTCCGAAGTCTGGCTTGGTTTTTGCGTGGTATAGCATGTAAAACGCTCAAAATGAAAACCGGGACATTATTTCAGCAATCGAAAGGATCCGCATTATGCTTTTAACTATCGGCGTTATCCTGATCATACTATGGCTTCTGGGGTTGGTCACTTCCTACACCTTTGGCGGTTTCATTCACATTCTTCTGGTAATCGCAGTGGTGGTTATCCTGGTAAGAATCATAAGCGGCAGGAGAGTCTTATAACCCACGAAGGCGAATAGATACGCCGTATAAAAAGAGGATACTTTGAAGGGGAAACCGTGCCTGAAGCGTGAGTTCCTTTGTAAATTCATTTCGCCTTTTTATATTATTTTCTGCATGAGCCTGCCCGCGATTGCGCAACAAACTCCCGTTAAAACGGATTCATCCAAAGTATATAGGGATATCGAAACATATTCAAAAAAAGGTCCATTTACAAAGTTTATATATGGTCTGGTTTTTAAACCGATTACTCCCCCATCATCCCAAATAGAAAAACGCCTCAAACTACCTCAAACGTCCTATCGAAATTTTGAAGGTAAAATTATCAGGAAAATAAACATCGTTACCCTTGATCCGTTCGGCTATTCCGTGAACGATACTTCGGTTATACCGCAAAACTATTTTTTTAAAACCGGGAATACCCTGCATATTAAAACCAAGGTCACTACGGTTAAAAATATAATGCTCATGCGTCAAAATGAACTTTTCGATTCATTACGGGCAAAAGAGTCGGAGCGGTTGATCCGCGCCCAAAAATATGTAGCTGAAGTCAAATTTTTCATCGTGCCCCTGGATAATAAAAGCGATTCGGTCGATGTTTATATCCGAGAACTGGATAACTGGAGCATTATTCCCAGCGGAGCGTCCTCTACCGTTCGCACTTCCCTTGGCTTGACTGAAAATAATTTCATGGGATTCGGTCATGTATTTCAAAACGAGTATACATGGAATTATTCGAATGGAAAGAAAGCCTATACCACGAATTATTTCATTTCCAACATTCAAAATTCCCATGTCAGCGCCTTGCTGCATTACAATATCGATGAAAACGATAATTTCAACAAGAGCTTAACGATTGATCGTCCGTTTTATTCTCCTCTCGCCCGGTGGGCGGCGGGGGCCGTTTTTTCACAACAATTCCGGATAGATACATTTGCCGATGCCGAGTTGAACCCTATGAAGCAGGACCTGGAATTTAACACTCAGGATTTTTGGGGCGGAAACGCCTCTACGATATTCAATGGAAATTCGGAGGACGAGCGTACAACCAATGCCGTTATCGCCGCGCGTTATTTGAGGATCAGATATTTTGAAAAACCCAACGAAACGTTTGACCCATTGGATAGATTTTCCAACGAGGATTTATACTTGTGCGGCATTGGGATTTCAAAGCGGAAATATTTTAAGGACGACTACATTTATAACTTCGGAGTCGTGGAAGACGTTCCGGTGGGAAAAGTGTACGGAATAACCGGTGGTTATCAATTAAGAAGCGCCGTCGGTCGAGCTTATGCAGGCGTGCGCCTCGGTTTAGGCGATTATATTGATTGGGGATATGTAAGCGCTTCCTTTGAATATGGGACCTTTTTTCATGGACACGATTTGGAACAAGGCGTTTTTTCCGCGAGCGCGAATTATTTTAGCGCTCTATTTGGAATAGGGAACTGGCGCTTCCGGCAGTTTGTAAAGCCTCAGCTTACCTTGGGCCTGCATAGGTTTCCTTATGATACCTTGACCATCAATAATGAAAACGGAATACGAGGTTTTGGCGGCGCCCTGAGCGGCGCGAAAAAAATAGTTTTAACTCTCCAGACGCAATCATATTCCCCGTGGAATGTATTTGGATTCAGGTTTGGACCTTTCCTCAATTGCTCGCTTGGCATGCTTGGCAATGCGCAAAACGGATTTAAAAACAGTTACGTATATTCGCAACTCGGCATAGGCGCTTTAATCAAAAATGAATATCTGGTCGCAACCGAGTTCCAATTATCCATCGCGTTCTATCCGTCAATCCCTGGAACGGGATACAATATTCTCAAATTCAACGCCTACAGGACGGGTGATTTCGGTTTTAGCGATTTTATCTTCGGGAAGCCCGAAATAGCCGCTTTTCAGTGAATTATGGCACACGAATTGCTTTTTACTTTATGGAGGCCCGCTTATGAACATTCTCCTTATCTACCCAGAATTCCCTGATACGTTCTGGAGCATGAAACATGCCCTGAAGTTCATTGGGAAAAAGGCGACATTGCCGCCGCTGGGGCTTTTAACCGTCGCGGCCATGCTGCCGTCTCCGTGGCAGGTTCGCCTCGTGGATACGAACGTGCGCGGCCTTTCGAAAAAAGACTTGGCGTGGGCCGACTACGCGTTCATCGGCGCCATGATGATCCAAAGCGAATCCGCGCGGCGAATCATTTCCCTTTGCAAAGATGCAGGCCTGCCCGTTGTCGCCGGAGGTCCGCTGTTCACCGGCGACCATGAACAGTATCCAACCGTTGACCATTTCGTGCTCAACGAAGCGGAACTGACCCTACCGGCGTTTCTCGCGGACCTTGCCCTTGGCAATCCGGGGAGGATGTACGCCTCCGGCCAATTCGCGGACCTGCGGCAAACGCCCGCGCCAAAATGGGACCTCCTGGATCTTAAACGCTACGCCAGCATGAGCATCCAGTTCTCCCGCGGTTGCCCATTTCAGTGCGATTTCTGCAATATAACGGCACTGCTCGGCCACCGGGTGCGTACAAAGACCACGCGGCAAATCATCGCCGAGCTGGACGGACTTTACAATTTGGGTTGGCGCGACGATGTTTTTTTCGTGGACGACAACTTCATCGGAAACAAGGCGTTTCTAAAAACCGATCTTCTGCCCGCCCTCATCGAATGGCGGAAAGACAAAAAAGGATTCCTCTTCTATACGGAGGCTTCCATCAATTTAGCCGACGACAATCCGTTGATGGGGCAAATGGTTGAAGCCGGATTCAATAAGGTGTTCGTCGGTATCGAAACCCCGGACGAGGAGTGCCTGGCTGAGTGCGGCAAACAACAGAACAAGAATCGCGGTCTCGTGGAAGACGTGAAACGCATTCAGAGGATGGGACTGGAGGTGCAGGCCGGTTTTATCGTCGGTTTCGACCATGACCGTCCGTCCATCTTTCAGAAGCAGATGGATTTCATTCAGCGCAGTGGAATCGTTACCGCCATGGTCGGTATGCTGCAAGCCGTTCCGGGAACGCGGCTGCATGAGCGGTTAAAAAAGGAAGGGCGCCTGAGCGGGGAATTTTCAGGAGATAACGTGGATGGAACGACGAACATCATCCCAAAGATGAGCCTTTCCGCGCTTCAAGACGGCCACAAAAGAATCCTGCGCACTATTTACGCTCCGGAGCATTTTTACCGGCGCATCAGAACATTCCTGCGCGAGTACAAACCGCCTAAAAGGCGGGCGCGGCTCCGGTTTTCACACGTTCTGGCGTTCGCGCTATCCTCCTTTCGCTTCGGCATCGTGAGCCGCTCAAGGGTGCAGTACTGGAAACTGCTGCTGTGGACGCAAATTAAGCGCCCCGGGCTCATTTCCGAGGCCATAGCTCTATCCATCTGCGGCCATCATTATCGCACGATTTGCGAACGGTGTGCGTCATAACCTGAAGGAGAACTGTCATATGCAGCCACGAGGCCCATTAATGCTTGAGCATCGCCTTATCGAACGTATGATTTCATTGATAGATAAGGAGATAATTAAAATTGAAAAGGACAACGTCGCGCCGCAATCATTCATCGATACGGCCGTTGATTTCCTTCTCACGTACGCGGATAGAACGCATCACGGCAAGGAAGAGGAAATTTTATTCAGGGACCTCTCCAAAAAGAAGCTCACCGATATTGACAATATGGTCATGAAGGAACTGATTCAGGAACACATTTTAAGCCGCGCAATCACCGCTGAACTGGTCAATTCGGCGGACGTTTTTCACAAGGGGGATAAGGCGGCTTTGCCGTTAATTACCCGGAACCTGCGTAAGTTCGTCGATTTATACCCCAAACATATTGAAAAAGAGGATACGGTCTTTTTCCCTTCGGCCATGACCTATTTCACTGAATCGGAGCAACGATTGATGCTTGACGAATTCCGGGATTTCGACGTGAAAATGATTCACGCTAAATATACGTCCGTTCTTGAATTTCTTGAAAGATAGAATCGGTCATTCTTTTACGGCATTCAAATTGCTTTAATATGCGGTAAGGATGGCATGTACGGACGGGTAACCCGCCCCTACGATGCGGAAATAGCTCAACGTGAACACAAACCGGTATTTGAAAGGAGAATAGTATGTCATTATTCGGGATTCTTATAACGCTCATTATCGTTGGTGTCGGACTGTGGCTGATAAACAATTATCTTCCCATGGATGCGAAGATTAAAAAGATCCTCAATGTCGTAGTTGTAATAGTGGTCGTTCTTTGGCTGCTCAATGTTTTTGGAGTATTTCATTACCTTGGCAATGCTCACGTCGGTCTTCAACATCAGGGAACCTTTTCGCGGCATGTATCGCGGTAATAGCGCGAGCAACGATTCCCGTTTTTAAGAAAACCCTTCTTATAAACAAGAATTGTCTAGGTATATACCGAGCAGTTGATGAGTTACTGTGTCTGAATTATCTACGCCTACCGCATTGATAATTCCTGACTATCAGTAACGTATCCGTCCTAAGGCGGGTTACACTTTTTACCATAGGAGTTTTTTATGCAGGCACAAGTATCGATCTGGATTTGGATGGTAGGCGGCATCGTCGTATTTCTTTTTCTAACGGGCATTAAAATCGTCCGTCCCACGCGCAGGGGCCTTGTCGAGCGGCTGGGAAAATACCATCATTTCGCCAATCCCGGTTTCCACTGGCTCATACCCGTGGCGGATAAAATGTATCAGGTGAATATAACCGAGCAGTTGGTGAACGCCGACCCGCAGGAAATCATCACCAACGACAACCTTAACGCCATGGTCGACGCGCAAATATATTATAAAGTGAAGGACGCCGAGTCGGACGTCAAGAACTCCCAGTACAATGTCAATAACGTCAATTACCAGATAGTTAATCTTTCGCGAAGCACACTGAGAAACATCATCGGCACCATGTCGCTCAAATCAGCCAACAGCGAGCGGGGCAGGATCAACAAGGACCTCCACGAAATCCTCATCAGGGAAACCACCCACTGGGGCATCGATATCGTGCGCGCCGAACTCAAGGAGATCGACCCTCCCAAGGATGTTCAGGACACGATGAATAAGATCGTCAAGGCCGAAAACGAAAAGATCGCCGCGGTGGACTTCGCGACCGCCGCGGAGACGACGGCCGACGGCATAAAACGGGCCGAGATAAAAAAGGCCGAAGGAGTGCGGCAAGCCCGTATTCTGCATGCCGAGGGAGAGGCCGAGGCGATCCGGTTGGTCAATGAAGCGGCCGACAAATATTTCGTGGGCAATTCGCAATTGTTGAAGCGATTGGAAACCGCCCAATTCGCTCTCCAGAACAACGCTAAAATCATCGTGCCTGCGGGCCAGCAGATCGTCAATGTTATCGGAGATCTTGCGGGAATAACGTCGCCGAAATAGGATGGGAACGAGTTGGTTTCAGCTTGGTTGATTTTTAAATGAATGAAGCTATTTCAAAACCATAGACCCTTTAATCGTCGGCGCGCATTTCATTTTTTCGCGCGTGCCGGCGTTTTTATCGCTATCTCTTTTTTGGTAATTTCAGCGGGAATGTTCCTGCTAACGCGAACGTTCCGGTTTCAAAGCTACGTAAAAACCGCTCTCCAAAAAGCGGCTTCCTCAGGTTTAAACGGGGATATTTCATGGAAAACCATGCGTATAACCCCGTTGTCTTCGGTTTTCATTTCCGGATTGGTCCTTACGACCAAAAAAGGCGACGCGGTTATCGCCATTGACCATGCAACGGGACATATTGCGATTCTTCCACTTTTAAAAAGACGTATTGTTCTTACCGAACTTTCCCTTACGAATCCAAGGGTGGATTATAATCAACGGCTCCATCCCAACCTTGCGGACGTTTTTACTGTAAAGTCGGTTTCAAACTCCCAAGGTCCGGCCTGGACTTTTATGATTACCAAGTTTTTCATTGATTCACTACAAGCCCATTATGGCGATTCCACCGGGCATTCCACGAATGTACGATGCGCAAAGCTTACCGGAGGTCTGTCGGCGACCTCCGTGTTTACCTTGAACGTTAACGGTTCATCGCTCCGCGCGGGAATTCCCGAACATTCAATCGTTTTGGACACTTTCTATTTGTCAATGCATAGCTCCGTTCGTAGTTTTTATTGGGACACTATTTCATTCAAATCCTCCAAACACATGACCGCGCAAGGAGCTTTCGCCATTCCTTACGATAGCCTTGATACAATACGAGCCGACATATTATTCCGGGCGGATAACGCGTTCTTCGCGGGGATTAACGCCCGTTCATGGGGATTGGACCGATGCGATTTCGTTACCGTATCCGCCCATGCGTATGGACCATTCGGCCATCCGAAGGCCGCCATGGATGCCGAGGTCAATACAATAGTCCTCCAAAAGATCGCCCTCGATCACGCGAAGATACACCTTTCGTCGGATTCCCTGGGAACGACCGTGGGCCGCCTTTCCCTTGCCGATCAAGCGCTTTCCGGAACCTTTACGTTGTCAACCAGAATTTATAATTTATTTTCAAAACCTTTTATGAACGGTTACCATGTTGACGGCAATGTCCTGATTCCCAACATCGGAAACCTAAATCGCGTGATAACAACAATGAGCGCTCCCAGCTTACTACGTAAAGGAGCGGCCCGGTTGGCCGTAACCGCGTCCGGCGCGTCCTTTAAACAAATACCTTCGGCGCATTGCGTTCTTGGACTTGCCGATATGGCCTTTTCCAACGGTAAAACAATGCAAACCGCGAGCCTCCAAGCCGATATTGTTCATGACGCATTCGTAGTGAAGGGAGAATGGCCGGAGGTTTTTACCCTACAGGCGCGAGGTTCCCTTATTCAGGATAAAGGTTGGGGAAACGGGACGTTGGATATCACCGATATACGACCATTAACCGTACTGCTTATCAACAAGGAAATTCATGGGGCGCTTAAAGGCGATTTTTCGATGCATACCTTCCTTTCGGCCCCTTCGGCGAAGGTGGGTCTGCTGGGGACCGGAATAACCTGGGAAGGATTGGTTGTCGATAACCTCAAAACCGATTTTTCATATACCGGTAAAACGGGGCTAACGATTGATGCGGCCTCCGCGGACCTGCGGGGACCATTGGAAAACGCATTCAAAAATATCGGACGCCCCGGGATTCGAGGGTATATGACGGCTTCCTTAACCGCGCAAGGACCGGCATTGTATCCGAATGCCGTGATGCATGTGTCCATTGATTCGCTCGTTTCAGGAACGCCGATCGCGGATTTGATGAGCGCGACAATCACGCTTCACGACAGTGTCGTACTGCTTAACGATCTTAAACTTGTCAAGGGGCTTGCCCTCATCGGCGGAAGCGTTTCGTTTGATCGGGCGGGAAAAAATGTCGCGGCTGACCTGGCAATAAGCTCCGGCGTTAAAGGTTTAGCGCCGGGGACTATTTCAATAAAGGGCGGCTTTGCGGATAATACGATCAGCAATGGCGCTTGTACCGCAACCGATGTTCCTTTGGATGTTGCGCATGCCTGGTTTCCTTTAACGACTATTCCTTCAGCCAAGCTCTCGCTGCAAGCGTCAATGAACGGGAAGTTTTCCAATCCTTCGGTCATAGCCGCGTTCCAGTTGTCCGAGATCGCTTTAATCAAAACCGATGTTAAGCCGAATTTCAAAGGCAAAGTCAAGCTCGCACAACATCAGGTCTTCGCCTTATGTACCTTGAGCGTTGAGGATTCATGCGGTCCTTTGACGCTATCCGCGCATGCCTCGGTTTTGTCTTCCTTGCGGTTGGATACGCTGGCGCCGCTGCCGCTCGAAATAAAAGTATATGGTTCGAATGTTTGCCTTCAACCGTATGTCCGGGCTTTTTCAAAAGATATCGTCATGGATGGCTCCTTTAACGCCAACGGCGCAATCTCTTTCCATCATGGCGCATGGACGCCGGAAGGAGCCGTGTCGATCGTTTCAAATAAAATCGCGTATCCGCCGCTCAATTTGGATTTTGAAAATATTTCGCTCCAAATGAAACCCCGGGGAAATGCCGCCCTTGCGGGGACGAGGCTCATCGATATTTCCCTGCAAACGGGACACGTTCAGTATGCCGCCATTTCCTTGCCCAAAACCACGGTTCAAGCCGTGATTAAAAACAATGTCCTGGTTATAGACACCGCGGATATTTTTTTTGAAAAAGGCGCGATATCAATAACCGGATATGCGCCGATAATTCCATTCCGCACATTGTCGTCAAGTCAAGATCTTCGCATGGCGCTTCGCATCGACAGCGTTGGAGCGATTAATTTCAACCCCTTTATAAACGGCGGACGCTTTACCTCAGGAACAATTAACGGACAGGTTATCGTATCACCCGGACATTCCCGAATCATGAATGTAGGCGCGCCTACTGGCGCGCTGACGGCCGATAACGTGATGTTTGCCGTTGACGACATTACGCCGGCCATAGGCCCTTTGCAATTTACCATTACCCTCTCCGGCGATTCCGTAGTTGTTAACGGCGGCGGATCCTGGGGCAAGGGAAAGATCACTGAAACCGGCTACTTGACATTGTCGAACAATTCACTCTGTCCGTCGAAGATATCGATTAGTTCCAAGGACCTCCAAATCAACTATTTAGACGATACCCAAATCCGTATCGATACCTTAGCAGCCGTTGCATCCAATCCGCTTGGCGCTTGGTTCATCGACGGTTCCATACTGCTTGGCGAGTCGAAGGTGATGTATGAAGCGCCCTTTAATCAATCGGTCATAGCGCGCGCGAATGTCCCTCTTTCGCGAAAAAAATCACCCGCGCTCAATATACGGCTTGCAATACCTCATAGCCTTTCCACGGACCTTAAGGTAGGAAGCGTTTTAACCGGATCGGCAAGCGAGGTTCAAACCTCCATTACCGGAACATTGCTGGTAACGGGGACCGCGGACAATCCAAAATACGCGGGGCTCATCCAAATCGACGGCGGCACGGCGATCTATGCGGGCCATATTTTTACTGTTAAACAAGGATACGCCCGTTTGACCGGGAGTAATGAAATCAATCCTTTTCTCGACGTTACGGCAACGACCACGCTTAGCCAGGCCCAAACCGCGTACAGCGCCGACAGTGTCGTGATAACGTTGCGCATTTCCGGAGACCTTAAGAGGCCGGTCATTTCATTGACTTCCAACAAGGGATTCAGCCAGATCGAAATCATCAGCCTTCTTACCTTCGGATCAACCACGTTTTCATTAACGGGCGCGGGCGCTACGGGCTCAACCTCGCTTATCAGCGGCGCCTTATCGACAATCGTTTCCAGTCAAGCCCAAAAAAAACTCGGCCTGGAACAAGTGCAATTTCAGGGCAATCTTTTCGCCACGGGCTCCTCC
>Ga0224524_1000582_pt1 | contig 13424 bp, 11 predicted proteins | sample CFST75metaG_FD_179895 | JGI IMG/M metagenome (GOLD analysis project Ga0224524, IMG submission 179895) | Peat soil microbial communities from Stordalen Mire, Sweden - C.F.S.T75 | ecosystem: Environmental > Terrestrial > Soil > Wetlands > Peat | place: Sweden: Norrbotten County, Stordalen Mire... | reverse complement strand
AGAACATCGGGCCCAATATCAATTCAGATGCCGACGAATATGCAGAAATATTCTCGGCCGATGGAAAAACGATGTATTTTGCTTCAAGGCGTGAGTTCTCGAAGTCGAGCACATTATATGACGATGGCAAGTTTGACGAGAACATCTTCTTCTCGACACTTGTCAACGGAACATGGGGAACTGCAGCCACGACAGGCAAAAATCTGAATACCAATTTCTGCGAAACGCCGCTTTACATTAATGCTGCCGGCGACGAAATGTATATCTATGCCGGATACGAGAATGGGGGAGACATAAAAGTTTCGATGCAGAAGAAAAATGAATGGAAAGCACCTTCTGTCATCCCATTTAACATCAATACCAGCGGTGCTGAGACATCTTTTACTTTCAATCCTGCAGGAAATGAAATATGGTTTGTGACAGATAAGGGAAAGGACGGGCTTGGCGGCAAGGATATTTATATAATCAAAAAGCTCGATGAAAGAAAATGGTCCAAACCGGTAAATGCCGGTCCGAATATCAACTCTCCCCTGGATGAGGAGTCAGTTAGGTTCTCTGATCTTGGCGATACAATCTGGTTCTGCTCAAAAGGACATAATTCAATAGGCGGCTTTGATATTTTTTACAGTGTCAAAAGTCCGGTCGGCGAATGGGGAAAGGCTGTGAATTGCGGTTTCCCGATAAATACATCATGGGATGATGTATTCTATAATAAGCCAAAAGGAAGCAAATCGTTCTACCTTGCTTCTAATCGCCCCGGAACCATGGGCGGACTGGATATTTTTGAAGGAAAGGCCCTGCCTCCGAAACCGCTGCCGCCTGCTCCTCCTAAACGAGATACCGTTGTTATAAGGGATACTGTCGTGGTAATAAAGCAGGTTGTCCAGGCTCCGGTCCAACCCGTAGTTGCTCCTGCGCCTGTTCCTGAACAGCCGAAAGAAGTAGTCCTTTACCTTATTGGGAAAGTTAAGGATTCGGAGACATCCGACCCCGTGCTTGCAAAGATCGATGTAATTGACCTCGCAACCGACCAGAATGTTGCAACGACGGCCAGTTCTGACGTTGATGGCACATATAGGGTACGCCTTCCTGAAAAGAAACCTTATATGATCGATTTCCGGGGAGCCGGGTTCCTGTCGGATATGAAGAGGATCAACATCCCGGCAAACTATTCTTCCGATACTTATAACCTCGATATTTCATTGGTCAAGATCAAGATCGGCAAAAAGGTGGTCCTCAATAATATTCTTTTCGAAACGGGAAAATCAATACTTACGACTAGCTCTTATGCTGAACTTGACCGTCTTTATAATATCCTGATCGATAATGCCCAGATGAAGATCGAAATATCGGGTCATACTGACAAGACTGGGAGCGAGCCAATAAACTTCAAGCTTTCGCAGGACAGGGCAAAGTCTGTTGTGGAATATCTTGTAAGGAAGGGTATTGACCGGTCGAGGCTTGAATACAAGGGATTTGGTTCTCTTCAGCCTCTGGCAGATAATGCAACCGCCGCAGGAAGGACCAAAAACAGGAGGGTTGAATTCAAAATACTTGAATTCTGATAATCGTCAGACTTTCTGACTTTAATTATTTGCAAGCTTTACTTTCAGATTTCCGCTTTTAATCTGACGCAAGTTCAGCGGAGACAGATTAAAAGCAATTATAAACGATTTAAGATATTTTACCAATGAAGAATACCGCATTTACTAAATTTCACGAAGAAGCGGGAGCAAGGATGGTCCCGTTTGCCGGCTACAACATGCCGCTTGAATATACCGGGATAAACGATGAACATATCAATGTAAGAACAGGAATAGGCGTTTTTGATGTCTCTCACATGGGTGAATTCTGGGTTACCGGACCTCACGCCCTTGCATTTCTCCAGCATATAACTTCGAATGATGTTTCCGAACTGGTTGATGGCAAGGTTCAGTACTCATGCTTCCCAAACGGTAAAGGAGGAATTGTCGACGACCTTCTTGTTTATAGGTTCAATGCAGCAAAATATCTTCTGGTCGTTAATGCAGCCAATACCGAGAAAGACTGGAGCTGGTGCGTCAGGAATGCCCCGGCGTTCGGCCTTGTTGCAGGGAAAGATCTCGTGAATGCTTCAGATAATATTGCGCAGCTTGCAGTCCAGGGTCCCCTGGCTATGAAGGCAATGCAGAAGCTGACCAGGACACCGATCACCGGGATGGAGTACTACACTTTCATGGAAATCGATTTTGCAGGTATAAAAGATGTTATTCTCTCGACAACAGGTTATACCGGAGCAGGCGGCTGTGAGTTATATGTGAAGAACAGCGACGGTCCGAAACTCTGGAATGCAGTTTTTGAAGCGGGAGAAGAATTCGGAATAAAACCCGCGGGGCTGGCATCTCGCGATACTTTAAGGCTTGAAATGGGCTACTGTCTTTATGGCAACGATATAAATGATACCACATCTCCGATTGAAGCCGGCCTGGGCTGGATCACAAAATTTACCGGTTCAAAGGATTTTATCGATAAGGACCTTCTTCTGAAACAGAAAAATGAAGGTGTTGATAAAAAACTCAGGGGATTTATCATGATCGACAGGGGAATACCCAGGCAGCATTATGAGGTCGTCGATTCAAAAGGAAATATTATTGGGGAAGTTACTTCCGGCACCATGTCACCCATGCTGAAGCAGGGAATCGGGATGGCATACCTTGCTAAAGGATTCTGGAAAATAGATACTGAGATTTTCATCAGGATAAGGAATAAAGACCTGAAAGCAAAAGTTGTAAACCTTCCATTTTATAACAAATAAGATCCTTTGTGTCCTTCGTGTGTACTTCGTGTTCTTTGTGGTAAAAAAAGAATTAGACCACAAAGGAAAATCACAAAGAGCACTGAGGAACCAGGTTTGGATATGTGTAAAAGAAAACTTGAAACCTGTTTTTCGCCAGCTTTGTACGAAGCAGGATTGCATTCCGGATCGATAGTTGTGATCATCGATATCCTTCGGGCTACATCTGCCATATGCACTGCCTTTGCCAACGGCGTATCATCAATCATTCCGGTTGAAACTGTCGAAGAGGCAAAGGAATATAAAAACCGGGGATATCTTATAGCAGCAGAGCGTGATGGCTATGTGCTTGATTTTGCTGATTTTGGCAATTCACCTTTTAACTTTACCAGGGAAAGGGTTGAAGGGAAAAACATTGTATACAGCACTACCAACGGAACCATGATAATTAAGATGGCTTCATCGGCAGGAAAGATAGTTACAGGATCATTTCTGAACATCAGCGCACTTGCCGGATGGATCATTTCCCAGGAGAGCAATGTTGTGCTCTTTTGCGCCGGGTGGAAGAATAGGTTCAATCTTGAGGATACAATCTGTGCCGGGGCAGTTGCAGAGAAGCTTATGGCCACATCCCTTTATTCGACCATCTGCGATTCGACCCATGCTGCAATGGATCTCTGGTCGCTGGCAAAAAAAGACCTTCAGGGCTATATTGAGAAAGCTGCACAACGAAGCCGGCTGCGCGACAAGGGACTCGATGACTGCATAAAATTCTGCCTTACTGCCGATTTTACAAAAAAGATACCTGTAATTAAAAATGGTATTCTTGTTGATAATATTTTATAAAATGATAGTTTTAGTGTTAATTAATTAACAATAACTAGCTCTTTTTATTATATTTTTGTCAATCTAGTGGGTCGTATTTATTAATTATTAATTGTAAAGTACCAATTATGAAAAAACACAATTTTTATGCAGGGCCTTCAATTCTCCCTCAGTACACGCTTGATAAGACAATTGAAGGTATTAAGGATTTTGCAGGTTCAGGGCTGTCAATTCTTGAAATCTCTCACCGCAGCAAGGAATTTATTGCATGCATGAACGATTCCATTGCTCTTGTCAAGGAGCTTCTTGAAGTGCCGGCCGGCTACCAGGTTATTTTTATAGGCGGGGGAGCCAGCATGCAGTTTGCAATGGTCCCGATGAATATGATGGAAAAGAAATCTGCTTACCTCGTTACAGGCGAGTGGGCAAGCAAGGCTTTCAAGGAAGCTAAGATGTTTGGCGAAGTTGTTGAGGTTGCTTCATCCAAAGACAAAAACTTTAATTATATACCAAAAAATTATATAGTTCCTTCCGATGTCGATTATTTTCATGTTACCACGAACAATACGATCTTCGGAACAGAGCTGAAAAAAGATCCTGACGTAAAAGTTCCTTTGATTGCCGACATGTCGTCAGATATCTTCAGCAGGCCCTTCGATGTTTCCAAATATTCGGTTATTTATGCCGGTGCACAGAAAAACCTTGCTCCTGCGGGTGTTACAATGGTTATTATAAAAGAAGATGTGCTCGGCAAGGTAACCCGTCCTATCCCAACCATGTTGGACTACAGAACACACATAAAGGCAGAGTCTATGTTTAATACACCTCCGGTATTTGCAGTCTTCGCAGCTCAGCAAACTTTACATTGGCTTAAGAATCTGGGAGGAGTAAAGGCTATTCAGAAGAAGAACATTGAGAAGGCAGCAATCCTTTACGACGAGATCGACAGGAATAAATTGTTCGTTCCCACAATTAAGGATGTCGAAGACAGGTCTCTCATGAATATTTGCTTTGTTATGGCTGATAATTACAAGGAGCTAGAGAAACCGTTTGGTGAATTTGCAAAGTCAAAAGGTATTATTGGGATTGAGGGACACCGCTCCGTCGGAGGATTCAGGGCTTCGACTTATAATGCCCTTCCGAAGGAGAGTGTACAGGCGCTTGTCGATGTTATGAAAGAATTTGAAAAGAATAATTAATAAAACCGAAATATGAAAATCCTTGTCGCAACAGAAAAAGCTTTTGCACCAACTGCTATTAAGCTGATACGGGAAGTAACAGATGCTGCAGGCCACCAGCTTGCTTTGCTTGAAAACTATAAAGATGTTTCGGAGCTCCTCGCTGCAGTTGCTGACGCCGATGCCATGATAGTCAGGAGCGACCTGGTCACTGCCCAGGTTCTCGATGCCGCAAAAAAGCTCAGGATAGTAGTAAGGGCTGGAGCAGGATACGACAACCTCGACCTTCCTGCCTGCACTGCTCATAAGGTGGTGGCAATGAATACACCCGGGCAGAACTCCAACGCAGTTGCAGAACTTGCTTTCGAAATGATGCTTTACCAGGCACGTGGCGGGTTCTCCGGCAAGTCAGGGAGCGAGCTCAGGGGAAAAACCCTGGGACTTCATGCTTTCGGCAATGTCGGAAAATATATGGCAGAGATAGCAAAGGGATTCGGAATGGATGTTTATGCTTTTGATCCGTTTGTAACTGAGGATGTGATGAAAAAATCAGGAGTCAAAGCATGCAAGAGCGTCGATGAGCTCTACTCGGAATGCCAGTATGTTTCGCTTCACATGCCGGCCAACGACAAAACGAAAAAATCAATTAACCATGAGCTTCTGAAGAAAATGCCTAAAGAAGCTGTACTGGTTAATACTGCAAGGAAAGAAGTGGTTGATGAGGAAGGGCTTCTTAAGATATTCGAGGAGAGACCCGACTTCAGGTACCTTTCAGATGTGGAACCTGACTGTAAAGCTGTCTTTGAAGAAAAACATAAAGGAAAATTCATCTTTACGGCTAAAAAGATGGGAGCCCAGACTGAAGAAGCAAACATCAATGCAGGTGTTGCAGCAGCAAGGCAGATAGTTGATTATTTCAAAACCGGAAACGAAAAGTTCAAGGTAAATAAGTAGAAAAATATATTTTTAATGGCAGTCGTCAGACCTTTCAGGGGATTAAGACCTCCCCGGGAAATAGCCAAAGAGCTCGCATGTCTTCCGTATGATGTTATGAATACTGAAGAAGCTGCGGCTATGGCTGCTGGAAAAGAGTGTTCGCTGCTTCATATCACGAGGGCGGAGATAGATTTGCCCGCCGGCACCGATGTCCACTCCGATGAGGTATATAAAAAATCGGTCGATAATTTTACCCTATGGCAGAAAAAAGGATGGCTCGTCCAGGATGAATCACCTTATTATTACATCTATGCGCAGACTATGGCAGGAAGGACCCAGTACGGTATTGCTGCATGTGCTTCCGTCGATGATTACCTGAATGGCGTCATCAAGAAACATGAGCTTACCAGGCCCGATAAGGAACAGGACAGGATGGTCCATGTCAGAGTTAACAATGCTAATATTGAGCCTGTTTTCTTTACTTATCCTGCTGTAAGGGAGATAGATTCGATAGTTAAAAAAATAGTAAGGAAAGAGAAGCCTGAATATGATTTTATATCTGAAGATGGTTTCGGCCACCATTTCTGGGTCGTAAAGAACCCGGAGATTATAAAAAAGATCGGTAATCTTTTTACTGAAAAGGTCCCATTTACTTATGTCGCCGATGGACATCACAGGACTGCAGCTGCTGCCCTGGTTGGAAAGGAGAAACGTGAAAAGAATCCGGAACACAATGGTTCCGAGGAGTATAATTTTTTTCTTGCTGTGCACTTCCCGGATGACCAGCTTCGCATCATTGATTATAACAGGACCATAAAAGACCTTAACGGCCTGAGCGATGACGAGTTTCTTAAAAAGCTTGAAGCCGGATTTGTAATAAGGGAAAAAGGGATTAAAATTTATAAGCCCCGCAGGCTTCATGACTTTTCAATGTACCTTGGAGGGAAATGGTACTCTCTCACAGCGAAAAAAGGAACATATAATGATAATGACCCGATCGGAGTGCTTGATGTCACCATACTCAATAACCTTGTGCTTGCCCCAGTGCTTGATATTCAGGATCTCAGAAGATCCAAGAGGATTGACTTCGTCGGAGGTATAAGAGGTCTTGGCGAGCTTAAGAAGAGGGTCGACAGCGGCGAGATGAAAGTTGCATTCGCACTTTATCCGGTGTCAATGAAGCAACTGATAACGATTGCCGATTCCGGCAATATTATGCCGCCAAAGACTACATGGTTTGAACCCAAGCTCCGAAGCGGACTGGTGATTCATCTTCTGGAATAAAATATTCCTATGCATGAACACCATTGGCGAAAACATCATTTCACTAAAACGGGAGTTGCCCCCAGAAGTAAAGCTGGTTGCAGTATCGAAGACAAAACCGGTAAGTGATATTCTTCAGGCATATAACGCAGGACAAAAGATTTTCGGGGAAAATAGGGTTGGCGAACTGCTGTTGAAGAAAAATCAGCTTCCGGGAGATATAGAATGGCACCTGATCGGACACCTCCAGACCAATAAGGTTAAAAGCATAATTTCTTCCTTAAGCCTCATACATTCTGTTGATTCATTCAGGCTGCTGAAAACAATAAATGATGAAGCCCTGATTATGAACAGGGTAGTCAGCTGTCTGCTTCAGTTTCACATCGCCACTGAAGAGACTAAATTCGGCTTCAGCATTGAAGAGGTGCTGAGAATGATGGATTCTGAAGAATTTTCAAATTTCAGATCAGTGAGGATCTGCGGGGTAATGGGAATGGCGACATTTACTGACGATAAAATCGTGGTTAGCAGTGAATTCCGTTCGCTTGCAGGTTATTTCAGATTGCTTAAAGAGCGATTTTTTGAGAATAGCCCTGAATTCTGTGAAATATCGATGGGCATGTCGGGCGATTTCAGGATTGCGGTCGGAGAGGGCAGCACGATGGTAAGGATAGGCAGCCTGATCTTCGGGGATAGAAAATAAAATCCAGCTATTTTCCAAGGATGGAAATAAGCTCAAGAGTCAGGCTCTTCTTATCATTTACCCAGGCTTTCGGAAAGTCCTGGATCTTTTTTATCAGATCATCCCTGCTTTCCCGGCTGATATTGGCGACAGACACTTCAATGACTGTCATGGTTTCTATGGAAGTGACATAATCTCCTTCGATAAAGATCTTTATCAAGTCCTCCATGAACCCGGAGTAATCGAGGCCGGATTGCCAGCACGACGAAACAAGCATGCTTATTGTATCTCCATTCCAGGGTTTCCGGATCTCCGCAATAATCTCACTCCTTGCCGAAAGGTCCTTGATATCATTGAAAAAGTCACTTATAGCCTTGAGAACACTCTTGTCGTTTGAGGCGTCAAAAGTTTCCGCAAGCAACCCGATAGCGCCTTCAAAAGATTCCTCTTCCCTGAGGGATTTGACCGCCTGAACAATCTGCAATGAATTCTTTTTGCCAAGAACCATTGCAAGCTCTTTAAGCTTTTTATCCGATTTTATCACCCTGATTTATTTTAGGCAAAAGTATAAATAGAGTTAATAACATGCTGCTCTTTTTGAAAAATAAAAATATTATACTAATTTAGTCCTGAATTACGTTTGACAATTAAACATTTAAATCATGAATAGAAATTACAGGTTTAGTTCAGTTGTACTGATGGTACTTATTCTGGTTACCAGTTTATTTACCGGTTGTAAAGGTGGAAAGAAATCACCTGATCAGACTGTAACGGTAAAGGTGCCGCAGGATAATACCGTAATATTACAGGATATTAAACAGGCTGAGAAGATTTTCAATGCTTTGCCGTCTCCCATTGAATCGGCCCAGCTTATCAAATCGGCAGGAGCAAAGTTTGATGAAAAGCTTCTGAACCCAGTTTCAAATGTCAACACTTATGTGACAAATAAGGCAATGGCCCTTAACCTTGGCGTTTATACCTGTGATCTCAGCTTTGCCAGCATGTATGAGCAGACACAGCTACTGATCGATTATATGAATGCAGCCAAGAAGATGGCCGACGGTCTGGGAATTCTTAAAGCAATTGAGCAGGATGATATCGACAAGCTCGAAGAGAATATAAATAATGCCGATGTCATTATGGACGTTGTCTCCCAGACATTCATGAATTCAAATTCATATCTCGAGGATAACGGCCAGCCCGCAACTGCAGCCATGGTTCTTGTTGGCGGCTGGATTGAAGGGCTTTATATCTCAACACAGCTTGTTGACATGAAAGAGTTCAACGGAAACAAGCTCGTGGGAAGGATCATAGATCAGAAACTTTCAATTGATATTCTTCTCAACCTTCTAAAGAGCAGCAAGGGAAATCCTGCAGTTGATGAACTGATCCTTCAGGTTACTAAGCTTAATGACGTTTTTGCTAAAATTTCAATTAAATCCGGTCCTGTCAGACCAGAATATGATGCAGCTTCCAATACAACTGTGCTGAAATCAGAGGTAAAAACTGATATGACTCCTGAAACTTTCAAAGAACTTTCGATAGTTGTTGCTGATATCAGAAATACATTCGTAAAATAAATATACCATGAGAATACTTAAGACTTTACCGTTACTTGCATTATTCTTATTTGCCTTTAGTGGATCAGCTAATGCTCAATGCAAGGCTTTCGCTAAAAAGGAGTGCCTGCCTGAACTGGGCGCATATACCCACGACGGTAACTATCATGCAGCTGTACTTGTCGAAGGAGAAGAGGCTGAATTGTATAAAACATTCTATTCCGACATGGAGTACAGGGTTGCAATCGTTGGAGAAGATAAGCTTCCTATGGTTGAATTCAAGGTTCTCGATGCAAATAAGAATGTTCTTTATTCAAATAAAGACAAGGATTATGCCAAGACGTGGGACTTTAAGCTCCAGTCAAGCCAGCAGCTCAAGCTTGTGGTAAAAGTATCGTCGTTCAACAAACCGGGCGACACACCTGCCAGCGGTTGCGTAGCAATAATGTTCGGATTCAAGCTGAAGAAATAGAGTTTTTTACCCGAATTCGCCCCCTTCTTTTCCCCCTCTCTGCTTTGCAAAGAGGGGGAATTGTTTTTATAAATACAAGAGCCCCTCTTTAAGAAATAGAGAGGGAGCGCGGAGATTAGTAAATGTGTTTATTTTAGTTTATTTACCAGGTATTGTCCTGTATACGATTTTTTACATTTTGCAAGCCCTTCCGGAGTTCCTTCGAATACGACATAACCTCCATCTTCACCTCCCTCAGGACCAAGGTCTATTACCCAGTCGCAGCTTTTTACAACCTCCTGGTTATGCTCGATAAGTATTACGGAATGACCATGTTCGACAAGCGCGTTGAGCGATCGTAGCAGCTTGTTGATGTCATGAAAGTGAAGTCCTGTAGTAGGCTCATCGAATATGAATAAGATATGTCCGGATTCCTTTTCCTGGCTCAGGAAATATGCAAGCTTGACCCGCTGGCTTTCACCACCCGACAGTGTGCTTGAAGACTGTCCCATCTTTATATAGCCCAGACCCACGTCAGACAATGGTTTAAGCTTCTCAATTATCCTGCTTTCACTCCTTCCAGGATGGGCATTGAAGAAATCTATGGCATCATCAATGGTCATCTCGAGCATGTCATAAATATTTTTGTCGTGATATCTGACTTCAAGGATCTCTTTTTTGAATCTTTTGCCCTTGCATGCTTCACAGGTAAGCTCAACGTCGGCCATGAACTGCATCTCAACATGGATGATCCCTTCACCCTGGCACTCTTCACAGCGCCCGCCATCGACGTTGAATGAAAAATGAGATGCCTTGAAGTTATTCTGCACCGATGCCTGAAGCTCCGAGTAGAGCTTTCGTATCTCATCATACGCTTTCAGATATGTAACAGGATTCGACCTGCTCGACTTGCCGATAGGGTTCTGGTCAACCATCTCTATCCCCGACAGGCTGGCTATATCGCCTGTGACCGTCTTAAAGTGTCCGGGGTTAAGGTTATTCCCGTTAATCTTATTGGACAGGTATTTATACAGCACTTCGTTTACCAGGCTCGATTTTCCGGATCCACTTACACCTGTAACGGCTGTGATAGTATGCAGCGGAAACCTGACATCTATTGATTTGAGATTGTTTTCCCTTGCACCTTTCACTTCAATATAGCTGTTCCATTTTCTTCTTTTTACGGGTACCGGGACAGAAAGTCTTCCGCTCAGATATCCTGCTGTAAGCGATTTGTTGGCAGTAGTGAGGTCAAGCCCTCCCTGGTATACCACCTCACCACCAAGCCTGCCTGCTTCCGGTCCCATATCGATTATTTGATCAGCTTCTCTGATTATTTCCTCCTCATGCTCAACAACTATTACTGTATTTCCCATGTCGCGAAGCTCTTTCAGGACTTTGACAAGAAGGTTTGTGTCGCGTGGATGAAGCCCGATGCTGGGCTCATCAAGAATGTACATCGAACCAACCAGGTTGCTGCCTAGTGCTGTAGAGAGGTTAATCCTCTGAGATTCACCACCCGAAAGGGTCGATGACATCCTGTCGAGAGTGATATAGGGAAGACCGACATCGAGCAGGAATCGCAGCCTTGTTGTGATCTCTTTCAGTAATCTCTCGGCAATTACTGCATCGGAAGGCAGCAAAGAAATGTTTTTAAAATATTCAAACAGATCGCTTACAGACATCCTGACAAGCTCCTGGATGCTCTTCCCTGCCACTTTTACATAACCGGCCTCCTTCTTCAGCCTCGATCCCTTGCATTCGGGACAGATTGTTTTGCCACGATAGCGGCTTAGCAGCACCCTGTACTGTATCTTGTATTTCTTCTCCTCGAGGTGATCGAAGAACCGGTTCAATCCATAAAAATATCTGTTCCCTTTCCATATGAGAGCTTTCTGATCATCAGTGAGCTGGAAATATGGCTTATGAATTGGAAAATCGAACAGATCTGCATTGCTGATGAGCCTCTCTTTCCATTTCTTCATCGTCTCACCTTTCCAGCAGACGATGGCATCCTGGTAAACTGAAAGATTCTGGTCAGGAATTACAAGGTTCTCATCTATGCCGAGGATCTTTCCGTACCCTTCGCATACAGGGCATGCACCTATCGGATTATTAAAGCTGAAAAGATATTCCGATGGCTCTTCAAACAGTATCCCGTCCTCCTCATATTTATTGGAGAAGCTCTCCCTGCGGATGTTTTTATTATCAAGGATTGCAACCTGGCAATATCCTTTGCCAGTTTGAAAAGCGGTCTGAGCCGAATCGGCTGCCCTGCTGAAACTATCGGCAGAGTGGCTTATTATCAGTCGGTCGACCACTATGTTTATCTGCTGCCCGGAATGAAAAGAGGCATGGTTTTCAGGGTCATCAATCCTGATCAGCTCACCATCTGATTCCACCCTGTTAAAACCCTGCTTTACAAGGAAGGAAAAATATTCATTTACCTTAATATTTTCCGGTATTTCGCCCGATGAGGTTATAATTACGGTTGTGCCTTCCGGCAGCGATGCCAGGAAGTCGACAATATCGTCGGCTGAGTGCTTCTTTACTTCCTTTCCCGAAACAGGAGAATATGTTCTGCCAGTCCTGGCATACAGGAGCCTCATGTAATCGTATATTTCGGTAGAAGTTCCGACAGTGGATCTCGGGTTCCGGGAATTGACCTTTTGTTCAATTGCAATTGCAGGAGGTATCCCGTTTATAAAATCAACTTCAGGCTTGTTCATTCTGCCGAGAAACTGGCGTGCATACGACGAAAGGCTCTCTACATACCTTCTCTGGCCCTCTGCATAGACAGTGTCGAATGCCAGCGACGATTTGCCCGATCCTGAAACGCCGGTTATCACAATCAACTTATCCCTCGGTATTTTAAGACTTATGTTTTTAAGATTGTGAACCCTTGCCCCCCTGATATCAATACTCCCATTCATCCCTGAATTCTGATTATTCGTGTAAAAATTTAGTTAAAATTCAAAAGTAATACTTTAAGATTAAAAAAAATTGTTTTCTTTGGTACCGAAATCAAATCTTAAAAAGGAGGACTGCCTATTTAACAACTCTACTCTTAGTAATTAACAGAGAGAGCTATGAATAAAATGATTTCCGATTATGAACTGATACAGAGGTTCATAAAAGGCGAGCAGTCCTGCTTTGACCAGTTAATCCACCGTCACAAAAACAAAGTTTTCGCTTATATAAGCTTATATATTCGCGACCAGGCGCTTGCTGAAGACCTTTTCCAGGATACATTCATGAAAGTTATCCAGTCTGTAAAGGCTGGAAAGTACCAGGATAACGGTAAATTCATTTCCTGGGTCATGCGTATAGCCCATAACCTGATCATTGACCATTTCAGGAGAATAAAGCAGATGAATACAATATCGAACGACGATTACGAATCTGACCTGTTCAATTCCAAGAAGCTGTGCGATTCAAATGTCGAAGACGATATGATAACAAGACAGATTCAAAAGGATGTGAGAAAGATGATCACCTTCCTGCCGGAGGACCAGCGTGAGGTCGTTATTCTGCGTCATTATGCGGGGCTCAGTTTCAAGGAGATAGCCGAAATTACTGATGTGAGCATTAATACAGCCCTCGGACGAATGAGGTATGCACTTATTAATATGCGTAAGCTTATAGAGGAGAAGAAAATCAGCCTGACACTGAATTAAGGCATTAGGGTATTAGGGTATTAGGGTATTAGGGTATTAGGGTATTAGGGTATTAGGGTATTAGGGTTTAAAATAGCAGT
>Ga0224524_1000579_pt1 | contig 13480 bp, 10 predicted proteins | sample CFST75metaG_FD_179895 | JGI IMG/M metagenome (GOLD analysis project Ga0224524, IMG submission 179895) | Peat soil microbial communities from Stordalen Mire, Sweden - C.F.S.T75 | ecosystem: Environmental > Terrestrial > Soil > Wetlands > Peat | place: Sweden: Norrbotten County, Stordalen Mire... | reverse complement strand
CAAATTTATGACAAAAAAAATAAAAATACTTCAAATCCTGCCTAATCTCAGTCGCGGCGGCGCAGAAAAAGTTTCTACCGATCTTCTCTTAAAATTGAACTCTAACGATTTTAACCTTAGCTTAATTTTGTTTAAGGATAATAATGAGGGCGGGGAATTAAAGCAGTCTCTAATTTCTAAAGGCATTAATATAATTTCTTTGAAAAAAAATTTTCTAATTGACCCAATTAATTTTTGGAATATATATTGCCAGATTAAAAAAATTAAACCGGACATTATTCATACTCATTTAGGCGGAGATATTTATGGACGCTTGGCCGGTGCTTTAGCAAAAGTTCCGATAATTATATCCACTGAACATAATCTTAATTTCAAAGAACGTAAAAGCGCGGCTTGGCTTAAAAAAATCAGTATTAAATATGCCACTAAAATAATTGCAGTTTCAGAGGCGGTTAAAAAGGACGCCAAAAAAAGATATAATATTCCGGATGATAAACTCATGGTTATTTATAATGGCATTGATTTATCTTATTTCCAGAAAACAAATTCAGCTCAAAAACCAAATAATGGGATGCTTTGCTTGGGCACCATGGGTCGACTGACAGAACAAAAAGGATTTATGACCTTAATTAATGCTATTTCAAAAACAAAGAATTATAATTATATTTTAAATATAGCTGGCGCGGGCGAACTAGAAACAGCATTAAAACAGAGCGTCAAAGAATTAAATTTAGAAAAACGAATTAACTTTTCCGGCATCGTGGAGGCCCGTGAATTTTTAAATAATATTGATGCCTTTGTTTTTCCTTCACTCTGGGAAGGTTTGGGCTTGGCGGTAATTGAAGCCGCTGCCTTAAGTAAACCGATTATTGCTTCTAATGCTGATGGCATCAACGAGATTATTGGCGCTGATGACGGCCTCTTATTTAAAGCCGGAGATGAAAATGATTTAGCGGCTAAAATAGATTATTTAATTGAAAATATCCATACGGAGGAAATCAAGGTAAAAATTATTAAAGCCCGAACAAAAGTTAGTAATCAATTTGATTTAAATAAAATGGTTATTGCTTACGAAGCAGAATATAAATCTTTATTTGAAAAAATATGCGCATCCTGCAAGTAAACAAATTTAACTATGCTCGCGGCGGCGCGGATAAATATTTTTTAGATTTATGTGCATCTCTAAAAGAAGCCGGACACGACGTGGCGATTTTTTCGATGGAGCATCCCAATAATTTGGCTAGTGATTTCAGTAAATATTTTGTGTCTCGTTTAAGCTTCAACGAAAGTACTCTCCTTGATAAAATAAAAACGCCGGGTCGCGTTATTTATAGTCTGGAAGCGAAGAGAAAATTCAAAAAACTACTTAATGATTTTAAGCCCGATATTATCCATATTCATAATATATACCATCAAATATCGCCTTCCATTCTAGACGTCGCCAGAAACGCAAAAATCCCTGTTGTTATGCATCTGCACGACTATAAGCTCATCTGCCCGAATTACCAGCTCTTTACTCAAGGTCGCCCTTGTGGGGCCTGCAAGCCAAATAAATATTATCAGTGTATAAAAAATAAGTGCTTTAAAAATTCTTGTTCAAAAAGCTGTCTGGCTAGTTTGGAAATGTATATTCATCACAATATTTTAAAAATATACGAAAAAAGCATTACCGAGTTCATCGCCCCCAGCAATTTTATGAAACAAAAGCTGATTGAATTCTCTTGGCCGGAAAATAAAATTAAAGTAATCATTAATCCCTTTCCTAGTTTATTAAGCGACCACAGAACTGATGATAAAACGGAAAAATACTTGCTCTATTTTGGCCGACTCTCATCCGAGAAAGGATTAGATACCTTAATTAAAGCAGCGGCACTTACTCATAGTCGTTTAAAATTTGCCGGACTAGGACCAGAGATGAAAAAACTAAAACGAGAAGCTGATAATTTAAAAGTTGATCTTGAATTTCTTGGTTTTAAAAGCGGCAATGAGCTAACGCAGATTATCCTGAACGCTGAGGCCGTCGTCCTTCCTTCAATTTGGTACGAAAATATGCCCCTGAGCCTGCTTGAAGCGATGAGTCTTGGTAAAATGGTCATCGCTTCAAATATTGGCGGGATTCCTGAAATAATTACGGATAAAAAAAATGGCTTATTATTTAAAGCCGGAGATGAAAATGATTTAGCGTCCAAAATTAAATCTCTTACCACAATTCCGCAGGCTGAAATAAAAAATGACGCTCGGGAAAGCGTAAAAGAATTCACATTGGAAAATAATACCAGGGAAGTAATCAATCTTTATCGAAGAATACTTAATAAATAAATCACTCACCATTTACGCCAAAAAAAACACCGCCTTTATAAGCGGTGTTTTTATATAAAATATTTTTATGATTATTGAACTTTAAATGAGGTGCTGTAACTAAGTTTAGATTTTGTACCCACAACTTTTATATCATTTCCGCCTTTTTTGAGTTCAGGCACTTTGACATTAGAAGTAAAGCGTCCGCGACTATCAGAAACAGCTGTTGTTGAAGTTGCGTCGCCAACATATACTGTTAAGGCTTCATTCGGTAAATAACCGCCACCAGTGGCGACAATATTAGCGCCGACCGATCCAATATGGTTATCAAGATTTAAAAATAAATTTTCTTCAGGATAGACATCTGCTTCTTTGGTCGCCATGATAGAATCAATCTTATTTAATTTATCGTCAAGAACAATGATGTTAGTATTATTGAAAACAACAACCTTATCACCCTGATTATAGACAACTTTCATGCCCATGGCCCAACTTGAATGTCCGCCTAAATTTGTTGTCCAAGCGAATTTAATTAATTTCATATTTTTATCGAGCTTCACCACACCGACTCCGTTAGTAAAAAAAACGGAATCGTGGTTTTCGCTCGCGGCAATATCAAAACCTTGATAATCAAGATGCTTATAGTCGGCTAAAAGTTTGCCGGATAAATCATATTTTCTTGCATAGGCATCATCTACCACGTAGACATTGCCATCGCCATCCTGATAAGCGCGTCTGTTTCCTTTTTTAAATTCAAAATTTAAAGGAATGGTTGTGAGGACAGAACGAGTTTCACGATCATATACTTGGACAGCGTTAGCGGCTTCATTAACGCTTAGAAGAAAATTAGGGTTATCGCCGCTGACATTATAAGGGGCGTCCGCATTTTTAAAGTCATAGGCATTAATAACATCAAGATTAGAATTATAAATTTTAACCCCCTTGGCGCTAACGGTAACAATATTGTCGCCGAATTTGTCGATTCGGTTATACCACTCCCAATAGGTATTACTGCTTTGTTTGATTAAATTTAAACTATTACCGGATACTTCATATTTATAAATCGTATAGTTGCTAACGGCATAGACAAATAAATTACCATCTTCTTCAACCAACTTGGCATCATAAAAATCATTATACTTGTTAAGACGAGCATCGTACGGACGAACTGAAGCCAATAAGCCTAATTTTTTACCAGTAAGCTTAAAAACCTCCAAGCTCCCAGTATTGGCCGTTGTAATATAGAGTTCATCTTGATAAGAAATCGCGTCACCGGAGTAATAAGATTGTAATCGGCTTTTAGCTGGATAAACAACAAAAAGCAGAGTCACTGCCGAAACCGTTATTACCGATAAGATTATCCACTTTCTCATATTTTTTGGATTTATTATATTTTATTCAAATTCAGATATCAGGCCTACTGATTATTAGCCCCAAAAATCTTCAAGGTATTGTACATAATAATTTTAAATATGTCAAGGCAATAATTATCTTAAACTATTCCTTATTATATAAGTACTACCATGGGTACCGCCCAGGCTCTATCGACTCCTTGACAAATAAAAATAATTATAGTATAAAGAAGGGTACTAATTAAATATAAAAGTGAACAATAATAAAAAACCACTATGGAATTTAACGATTTTTTAAGTCTAATTAAAAGAAAAAAACAGACAATCTTTACGATTATGTTCGTTTTTGTAATGGCCGTCATCCTTATTTCTTTGGCCTCAACTATGAAATATAGTGTTAAATCACGTCTTTTAGTTGTCCAAAATGCTTCCAGTAATGATGCCTATTCCTTGTCAAAATCAAATGAATATTTAGGAAATCTATTTTCGGAAGTTGTTTACTCCAGTTCTTTTTACGATCAAGTTCTTGATTCTAAATATAATGTAGACGGCAACTATTTTTCCGGTTCCTATAGTGATCAGGTTAAAAAATGGCAAAAAACTGTTTCTACCAAGACGCAGGGCGATACTGGTATCATTGAAATTAATGTCTATCACCCGCAGGTTTCTGAGGCAAATAAAATTGCCTTAGCCATTAACGATATTCTTATCAATAATAACCAAAACTACCAGGGCGGACAAAACGTAAAAATTAACGTTATTGACCAGCCAATGGCTTCAACTTATCCAACCAAGCCGAATCTTCCATATAATGCTGCGGCAGCTCTTGGCGGTTCTTTTTTGCTGGCTTTATTTTACATCTATATTTTTCCAGAAGAGAAGTATAATTTATATATTTTTGGTAAAAGAAGAAATAAGAAAAAAATTAACCAGAGCGATATTCTTGAAAAATATGGCAATGCCGGCTATAATGTAAATCCGGCAAACACCGCTAGCGCGATGCCAAAAACAGCGCCGACAATGCCAAGAGAGGCGGCCACTCAGGCTCCTTATCAGGCGCCCCAAGAAACTAATCATTTTGGAAGCAATGACCACATTCCATTGAGTGGCAATATCCAAAATATTATTAACCGCTAAAGTCCAAAGTAAAAATTAACAATTAAATATAAACAAAAAAAACAAAAAAAGGAGGAACACGCCATGAGAAGAAAAGTGCGTAATTTCTTAGCTGAGGCTTGGAGCTTTAGCAAGAAGCATTGGATCATCAGTCTAATATTGGGAATAATTATTTCATTATTCATAATAGATAATTTTTTTCCATTTAACAGCGACGAAGATGATTCTGGCCTAACGATGCCCGACACAACGGCGTACGTAAATAAAAACGTCGCTAATGCTGATAACGGCCAAGTAAATAACCAGGTAAATATCCAAGAGCCTGGCCAAAGCTCTCAGGCTAGCCAAACAACCCAGACAAATAGCGCTCAAAGCAATACAAAAAATACTCTACTTTGTATTCGTTTAAATGGCAGCAATAATATGCATTTGCCAGCACTGATGGGGAATCAAATGAGGTCAGTCGTTCCCAATGGTCATGATGGCTTTAATTGGAATTTTCAGCCAATCGCCACCGGGCAGGAAGATTACGGACAAATGCCAAATGGCGTAATCTTTTTCAAGGAAGCTTTCCTTGTCAAATGGGGATTAACTTCCGGAGTGGAAATTAAGTGCGACAAAACAAATTGGTCGCCACTCCAATTGCAAAAGGGAACAATTAATGGTCAGCCAGCTTATATCTATAAATAAAACTGGCCGAGCCAAAACCCAATAAAAAAACAAAAAACTTAAAGCCCTCGCGTTACAAAAACTCGGGGGCTTATTATTTGACAAAAATTAAAAAATAGTTTATTATACATTGTTAACCATAAAAAGGTTAGCGGAGAGCAAAATGCTCATCGCACGGCTCATTAACAAATCAAAAAAAAGAAAACAAACAAAAACAGATATATCATGAAAAACTGGAAGATTTTGATGCTTCTTTTCCTTTGTTTGGCTACCTCTGCCAACGCTCAACAATTCAGGGATCAAGCTAATTTGTCATTATTTGCCGGCGGCTACGCTGCTCAGCAAAATTCAAATGACAACGGCACTTGGTATGGCTTGTATGTTGAATACATGCCGATTAAAACCAAAAGTGAATGGCGCTTTGGACTTTGTGGCGTTGCGTCGCAGGTTCAGTTCAACAGCAACGATACCAAAAGCAACTACAACGGTTCGAGCTCTGATTTCGGTGGTGGAATCGCGATTGGTAAATATGTAGAATATTTAAATTTTTCTAAATCGGCATATGTTGGCGCCAACGTAATGATAAAGCAAAGCCAGGATATCGGAAATGGAGAATCATACCAAGAGGACAAAACTCTTGGCAAATACGACATGAACCAAAAAGATTTAATGATTTCTTGGGAAATCAATATAAATCTTTTAAAGATTTCCGGAAACAATGAAAAATTGTTCACCAGAAGTCAGTTGCGAATATTTTCTCAAGAGCCCCTTAAATCAAACCGGGATGCTTTCTGGAATAATTCTCCGATTAAGGAATCCGCCGTTTGGAATAAGGCATCAATTGGTGCTGAATTCAAGCAGAGTATTTACCAAATAGGACAAAATCAAACCATTTTAGATCCAAAATTAGTTATCGGCTATAATTATAACAACGGTGGCAAAAGCAATTGGGTCTATGGCGGTTTTGAACTAGCCCTAAAGAAGCAAGGTCAAGATGATTTCTTAAGTATCTACTCCTATGCAAAACAAGAAGTAGGAAATTATGCAAAGAATCTGAACAGTCTTCAATTCGTGTTCGGCTTGAATTTCCAGCCGTTCAATATTAAAAGTAGATAAGTAAAAAAACAAATCAAAAAACAGATACAGATGAAAAATCTAATTTTAATTCTTGTGATGTTAAGCACATTGAGCTTAACAAATTGCAGCTACTTCAGAGGGAAAAAAACACACAAAATAAATTCCAACACTGAACAAACTGTGACCACCGTTGATCCTTGCGATCAAAAACTGGCTAAACTTCAGGCCGAAAGAGATGCTTTGCTGCAAAGCAACGCCAATCTCCGTGTAGACAGCGCTTCCTTAAAAGAGAAGATTGAGTGCTTGGAGTCAAAAATGGAAAATGTCCGTATTATCGCTGTGACAAGAAACAGACCGAGCAATACAGGAAATAGACCAGCAAAAAGGACGATTACTAAAACTCAAAGCCGGGCAAGTGTTACTACTGGCGACAATGAGGAAGTAATAAATCCAACTCCCATAACCAGGCCAAACGCCCAAGTTACGAGAAATAACGCGGGTTCAAAGGCAAACCTGGACTACTTGAGACAAGATGGTAAAATTATTTTCTGCGTTCGCGCTAATTCACGTGAAGATTGTTATTCTCCACACTTAGCTATAATGCAGGGAATTACTTTTACCAACAGTCAAGATAACCATATCAAAGGTTATAACTGGCAAGTAGAACCAACCAATACTTATAGCGGCGACTACGGTGTGACAATTGATGGAACATTTTATGTTTCCGATGCACTGGAGCAAACCACAATGTCCGCTGCCGGAATGACTCTTGAGGGACTTGAAATTAAATGTCCGTATACAGGTTGGGCATTAAAAACCATGACCTTACAAGACGGTTATTGGATTTATCAAACTAGATAATTACAAAAAAAAATAATTAGCTAAATTTAGCTAAAAAATACAACCCGGGACCTAAAAAATTCCGGGCTTTTTATATTATTGACATAAATTAAAATATATATTATTGAGATTTTAAAAAAGTTGACAAATATATTTATTCATAGTATGCTTACTAGTTAAAATAATTCTATGAGAATAGCCTTCATCGGACAAAAAGGAATGCCCACAAAAAATGGTGGGGTCGATCGCCACGTTGAAAATTTGGCGATATTTTTGGCGAGAAAAGGCGAGGAAGTAATTGTCTATAATCGCAACGGATATTTGCCAGAAAAAATTGGCGATTGGAAAGGAGTTCAATTAATTCACCTAAGCTTTATTGATCATCAGAATCTGGCCGCTATTACTCATGGTTTTTTAGCAACCATTAATGCAATTAGAAAAAAAGTAGATGTTATTCATTATCACGGTATTGGTCCTTCGCTTCTCGCTTGGATTCCACGCGTCTTCGCTCCAAAAATTAAAGTAATTGCCACATTACATAGTTTTGACTATGGTAATGATAAATGGGGCGGCTTTGCGAAATCAATGCTTAAGCTCGGAGAGAAATTCATGTGTAAATACACAGATGAAGTAATTGTCTTAACTGATATTATGCATGATTATTTACTGCAGAGATACCAGAAAGAAAGTATTGTTATTCCCAACGGCGCCTATATTACCAGCAATCATCAGGTAAATCATATTTTAGCCTTTGGTTTAGAAAGAAAAAAATATATTATCAGTGTTTCTCGTTTTATCCGTTTAAAGGGAATACAGTATTTAATCGAAGCTTTTAAACGCTTACCGGAAGACAACATTAAACTTGTTTTGGTTGGCGATGGTGATTACCGCACCGAATTGGAAAAAATTAGCGGCAATGATCCGCGTATTATTTTTACCGGTAATCAAAGTGGTGATTCACTTGACCAGCTTTATACTAACGCGGCTTTATTCGTGCAATCATCAGAAATGGAAGGTTTGTCTATTTCACTTTTAGAAGCCATGGCCCATGGCCTACCTTGCCTAATTAGTGATATTGCAGCTAATCGCCAAGCTTCAGCTGATACGGCTTTATATTTCAGTTCAAAAAATATTGATAATCTTGAAGAAAAATTAAAATACGCGCTTAATAATCCGGAGGAAATGAAGTCACTCGGTGAGGCAGGCAAAGAAAGAGCGGAGAGATTATACGACTGGGAAAAGATTTCGGCTGATATACTTGAAATTTACAAGAAATAAAAATTCAAATAGTACATTTAAAATCAAAAAGTAGGGTTGGAGGCCCGAGCATAATGAAAACAAAAATCATAATAATTATGACCTTATTTTTTGCCTTTGTTGCCACTTCGTGCAAAAAGGTAGAAATGCAAAAACCGGTCCAGACCGCGGCCGAAATCCAAAAACAGATTGAAAATAATTCAAAAATTATTTTGAAATCTGCCGCCGGATTTAAATCAACCGTAGGTACTGTCTATGTTCAGGTGAACATCGGCACGGGCCTAAAAGTTGAGAGCAAAACATCAGTTGCCATTTCCAGCGCAAGTTGGACTATAGGCACAAACACCTATAACACAGTTGAAATTTTTAATAAGTTTACAACTTTAGGTGAAACGGCGGTTACGGTCGCTGTTAAATTTACGGACAATACCACTGAAACCAGAACGTTTAAAGTTCAGGCCGTAGTTGATTTGTCTAAATCCGAACCTCTGCAAATGTTCGTCACTAAAAATGCGGACGGCAGTTGTACAGTCAAGGCCTTATTTAATAAGGAGAGAGTGGAAAACGCCACTGACTCCAATTATTATTTTAATGGCCTGGTCACGAATTGGGTTTCGACCTTAATTCCGACGAGCAATAAATATTACATTATTGCAACTAACGGCGCACCCCAAGCAGTGAAGGACGTTGGCAAATATATAGACGCTGAATTTACGATGAAAATAACTGGTCTATATAATATTGCCTTGGTTAGCGGCGGAAATTGGGTAGATTTATCCGGTTCATCTTTCCTCAAAAAAGATAATCCGGGACTAGCTTGGTTCTACTTTGACGCCATTGCCGGCACAGTTGTGGCTCGAGGAGACAGTTATATTTCACCGAATTTACCCGGAGCGACAGGTGATAATTATTTTCGCTTTGAGCAAATCGGTGATTCGGCTACCGGAAAAGTAAACATCTATTTTAAGTTAGATGCCACTTTTACCGGCACTGAATTTGCTGTCAAACAATTAGTCGGCGGCGCCTATACTGACCCCATTACCATGGCCGCAGTTACCGGCTATACTGACTGGGGGCAAATTCAAATCAATGCTTCCGAAGTAGTCGGAAAAGTTCTGGCCCTGCGTTACGGGCCGAATAAGGCTAACCCGACAATTTATGCCAAGAACATGGCTTATACCGTATTCTTTAGCACCTATTTTAATAATATTAGGTTTACGGTGACCAAAGTCTAAACAAAAGACTAAAGGTTATAAAGTAACTTATTTATTAAAACAATACCGCTTACTCAATGAGGAAGCGGTATTTTTATTTGTGTTTCTTTTTTAGAAATTTAGTTTGAGAAATTTTAAGCGCAAAGCTCCAAATTTACCGCAGCCAACGCTTGGTTTCAAAAAATATTAACATTCCGAGCGAACAAACAAACATAATAGCAATAATAATCCAAAAGCCGAAGGACCCATTAACAAAAGGCATTGATATGGTTGCATTCATACCGAATATTCCGGCCAGTAAATTAAGCGGCAAAACAATAACTGAAAATATTGTTAAGGTTTTCATGATGCTGGTCATTCTGTCGTTTAGGAGGGATTCATTTGTATTATTCAAAACTTCAACCATTTCTCTTTGATTATCAAGCATCTCCCAAATTCGCTTTGAGTGTTCCACTAAATCATTATAGAATTTTTTAATGGCCGCCCGCTCAACCAAACTACTTTCCATGTTCATTAATTGTTGCAAAATATTTTTGTGATTTTGCATGATTTTTCGAATATTTACAATATTGCGGCGCATAGTTAAAATTCTCTTAACCGCATCCGCCTGTTTTTCACTAAAAATTAAATCCTCAATCGCATTGAGATCAATGCTGTTTTGATCGAGCAAATGATAGCAGCCATCAATTAGATGACCAAGAATTTCATACAAAAGAATGGCCGATGATTCTAGGGAATACGAAAGCAGGGAATCGGGACTTTTCTTACCGAGATTAAAAAAATCCGTCAGCGCTTTAAGGTTATTGTTATTAATGGTAATCAGAAAACCATGGCCGACAAAAAAATCTATTTCTCCGGCAATTACCTTATCATCATTGAAGGTAGGGAAATGAAGAACTAAAAAAAGATAATCAGCTCCTTTAAATATCTGCGGGCGCTGAAAGGAGACCGACGCAGCCGCTGCTTTTAGGTGGACCAAGTCAAAATTATAGTTTTTTCTTAGATATTCAATCTCATTTTTACCGGCATTTACAACATTAACCCATTTTAAACGGGAAACGGTACGCGGGTTATCAATTATCAGTTCCTCAACTCTATCGGTAATTTTTTTGTAATTTGCCATAAAAAATTTATCTTTACTTTGACGAAAGCCTTTTTTTATAATAAAATTAAGACATCACTATTATAACATATGGTCAATATTTTGGGAATAAATTTAAGTGAACTTAGCCGAACAGAAGTATTAAAAAAGGTCAAGGAATTTGTAAATGGCGACACGCAGCATTATATCGTCACCCCTAACCCTGAAATAATACTCGCCTCGCATCAAGACGAGGAATTTTTTTATATTTTAAACAAAGCTGATTTATCTTTAGCTGATGGTTTTGGTTTAAAAATTGCCAGTTTTCTTTACGGCGCCAATTTGCCTCGGGTAACCGGAGCTGATTTAACCGTTGAGATTCTGAAAATATCTGCCCAGGAAAAAATTAAAGTTATGGTCCTTAATTGGGAAAAAGGATTATCTCAACCGGAGGAAATAGGCACTGCTCTAAATAAAAAATTTCCCGGTTTAATATTTTCTGTTATTAATATTAGCCGCGATATCTTTTTAAACCAAGAAGCGCAAACTGAAATTAACAAATTTACTCCCACAATCCTTTTTAATACACTGGGTTTCCCATATCAAGAAAAGCTCATGTACCATAACATAAAAAAACTCCCCTCCGTTAAAGTTGCTCTTGGCATCGGCGGTTCCTTCGATTTTATTACTGAAAAAATAAAACGTGCGCCCAAATTATTTAGGTCTTTGGGAATGGAATGGTTTTGGCGACTTTTAAATGCTTTTAATTACCAAAATAGTGCGAGCCGCATTAAACGTATCTATAACGCCACCTTTGTTTTTTTATACCAAATATTTAAAGTCCGCTTTATTAATCCACATATCTATCGTAAAAACGTCGCTTGTTTCGTGTTTAAAAAAGAAGAGAATAAATATAAAATTTTAATAGTAGAGAGAGAAGACTCTGACGGTCACTGGCAATTACCGCAAGGAGGTACTGATGGTGAAAGCTTAGAAGTTGCCGGAAGCAGGGAAATAAAAGAAGAACTTGGTACCGATAAAATTATTCCTCGCGCCACTTTTAAGAATGTATATTCTTATCAGTTTAAAATTAGAGATAAGGGAACACCCAATGATTCAAAGAAATTTAAATTTGAATATAAGGGTCAAAGACAGGGACTATTAATTGCCGAATTTACCGGGCAAGATAGTGATATTAAAATAAAATTTTGGGATCATCAAAATTGGAAATGGGTTGATGTCGCTGATTTCCTGGCCAGTGTCCATCCCGTCAGACGGCCCGGCTGTGAAAAATTTCTGGCCAAATTTCAGTCTTTAAATCTAAAATAAAAAATAAAAATATGTCTTTATTCGGTCATAAACACAAAATACGACTTCGCTTCGCCCCGTCACCAACCGGCTTCCTCCATTTAGGTAATTTGCGCTCGGCTCTTTTTGGTTATTTATTGGCTAAAACTTGGGGTGGGGAATTCATTCTTCGCCTTGAAGATACGGATCAAAAAAGAGAAGTTGATGGTGCGCTTGATAAATTGCTAGATATTTTAGGTTGGATAGGCATTAATTTTGATGAAGGTCCGCACACTACCGGCAATTATGGTCCCTATATCCAAACCGAACGCATGCCAATTTATAAAAAATATATTGACGAACTACTTGATAATAAAAAGGCCTATCGCTGTTTCTGTACTGAGGAAAGATTGACTGATATGCGTCTTGCCCAGGAGGCGCGAAAAGAAGCGCCTCGCTATGATCGTTTATGCCGCCATCTCAGCGCCGAGCAAATTTCCGAGAAACTCAAAGCGGGCGAAAAATTTGTTATCCGCCAAAAAATGCCACGTGAGGGACAAATAATTGTTCATGACGAAATTCGCGGTGATATCAAATTCAATGCCGCTGATTTAGACGACCACGTCTTAATTAAATCAGACGGTATTCCAACTTATCATTTCGCCGCCATTGTCGATGACCACCTAATGGAAATAACCCACGTCACTCGTGGTGATGAGTGGCTACCATCTTTTCCTAAAAACATATTACTATACCAAGCCTTTAGCTGGACACCGCCAAAATATATCCATTTACCATTAATTCTTAATAAAACAGGCGGAAAATTAAGCAAGCGCCAAGGTGATGTCTTTGTTGAACAGTACCGTGAAAAAGGCTATTTACCGGAGTCGATTATTAATTTTGCGGCTCTCTTAGGCTGGCACGGAAAAAACGATAAAGAAATTTATTCTTTAGCTGAATTGGAGAAAGATTTTTCACTGGAAGGCATTGGTGCCAGTCCAGCAATTTTTGATATTGAAAAATTAGATTATTATAACGGCTATTATATCCGTCAAAAAACGCTTTCCGAGCTAAGTGATCTGTGCCGGCCCTATATTGAAAAGGCGGGGCATAAAATCAAGGATGAAAAACGTTTACAATGTTTTGTCGCCTTAGCGAAAGAAAGAATGAAAAAACTTGAAGACGTTGTTGAAATGACTTCTTTCTTATTTGGTCTAGCACATTACGATGAAGAACTTTTATGCTGGAAATCATTAACACTTAACGAGGCTAAAAATAATCTTCAAGCC
>Ga0224524_1000574_pt1 | contig 13615 bp, 12 predicted proteins | sample CFST75metaG_FD_179895 | JGI IMG/M metagenome (GOLD analysis project Ga0224524, IMG submission 179895) | Peat soil microbial communities from Stordalen Mire, Sweden - C.F.S.T75 | ecosystem: Environmental > Terrestrial > Soil > Wetlands > Peat | place: Sweden: Norrbotten County, Stordalen Mire... | reverse complement strand
CCGTACCTATTGAGCGTTCCTCGTTTAACGTCGGAATAACTACAGCTACTGTCTCCATCGCCTCGCCTGTTGGCTGCACCTCGTTGTCCGTTGCATCGTTGATTCCCCCCCTATGATCAAGGTGATTTGCTCTCCGTTTCTCAGTACAGTAGCGTCGTATTGCCCAATCCGTTACACGTACCAGAGATAATTTTGATTACTTAAGCGCTGCGGTTTCGCCGTTGCAAAGAGCAGTAAATATTGCGTCAGAAACACAACGTTGCGGAGACGGTGCGCGACGATCGACGCGGCGCTTGAGCCGTTTTCTTCCGTCACCGGCACGTTTGCTCGCATCATCACCCGCGGCATTGAGCCGGCCCAAAGCCCGTAATTCCCCTTTTGAAACCGTGCTATAAATGCTCGCGCCCCCTACATGGTGTACTACCCGACACTAGCACTACCTTGTGCAGTCGCAGCCATCAGTAGAACGTTTGTTCGACACGTTGCGCAGGCAGCCGCCGATGCGGAGCATACCATCCATTGGCCACCATTTTCTTTACGACTCACGAGCGCTTCCTTTAACGATGATGCTGAGGTGACAGGACATTTGCCACCCACGACTTCACGACATAACGAAACCACAACCATCGTGGGCAGCTGCACATCGACGCCGAAAAAATGGGGCGGACCCATGTGGGCGCGGTGTTTCGCGACTGGTAGCGCGCGCGGCAGCGTTCTCAGAGCCGATCCCGCAATGGGTTACATACCTCTAAAACTGATTACTATATTCGATGCCATGGCATGCTGTCCGCTGCCTACGCACGCTTCGACCGGCGAATCCGGTCTGATCCTGATTCACTGCCGGGCCAGCTCGCACTCCCGCTCTCTCGTGTGCCCCGGACTAGAGCTCCCGATAATAGGCACCCCTCATCTACCGTTCTAGAGATCTGCGTTGCAGTTACACAGCTGTGTATTCCTCAACGCGGAGGCTGCCAGGAGTACGAAGTGAAAAAGGGCCCTCAAGCTGCCAGGTAGAGTTCACCTCACGCACCTTCCGTTCGTCTACGTTTGCCCTTGGGGAATCGTGAAATAAAAAGGAGGGCCAACGCCCTTACGACGTGATGACCACCGTATAACTTACGCTGCTTGTTGTTTGGTTCGATGGGCTTACGTTGTTGAACGTGATGACACTGGTTCCCATCGTGGTTCCTTGGAAGGTGAACAGATCGATGCCGCCCGCCCCGACAACTGATGGATTCGCGGTAGTAACGTTGCCCGCAAACGCCTGGTTGACTAACGTAAGAGTCGAGTTGTCATAGGTCGGCACCCATTGGTAGCCCGTCGACGGGTTCGATTGCAGCTGGATCGTAAAGTTCTGCCCCTGAGAGACGAGGACCGCGTTACCTTGCGTCACGTTGCTCGTTGTGCACGTGATCGTGTAGTTCACGCTGTTGGTTGTTTGGTTCGATGGGCTTATGTTGTTGAATATTATGACACTGGTTCCCGTTTTAGTTCCTTGGAAGGTGAACACGTCAGCCCCCTGCGCCCCGGCCGCTGGTATGCTGCTGGCGCTGTACGCCCGATTGATAAACAAGACAGAAGAGTTGTCATAGGTCAGCTCCCAGTGGTAGCCCGTCGATGAGTTCGATTGCAGCTGGATCGTAAAGTTCTGCCCTTGCACGACGGTGATGCCGGCTCCAAGCGTCGTTGCGTTACCAACGGCTGTTGTCGTTGAACCAGGGCTCGGGCTCGGCGTTGTAGAGGTGGTACACCCCGCACAAAATACTGCCACTGCGAGCGAGACTACGACCACCAAACTCGCCACTACGGTCTTTTTCATTTTTGTGCCCCTTAGCTATTTCAGTGAGTGCCCAACGAAATACACACACTTAATCATTTCCATCCCCGCGCGCGCTCAGGACATTCAAAAAGGATTCCATATTTCTGCAAGTGCGCCTTCCCCTGTTGAGGCTTTCGTGATCTTGGTGATACCGCTACAACGACCTACGCCATCGCATCTGACGTTCTCAGCTATCGAGACGTACAAGCTGCCGGGATTTGTACGCTCGTGGCTGACAGACTAAGCAACGCTTCCTATGTCTGCCTGTACAGGGTGCACCCCCAAGGGCCACAAATTCACGCAGTGACAGGCACAGACTATCTCTAAAAAAGCGGCTCTCAGAGGGTGCTTTTCTCGAATCCCTTATTGGTTGCCCCTGTCACCCTTCCACGACCCACACTCAGCGGTAGATGCGGCACCCGATACGCACCCCCCTCGTTTACTCAGCGCCGCGCGAGCGTTTTCGCCCGTTGCCGCTTTCTTCGGGCTCAAGCAACAGCGTGGTGTCGCCCTCGGGCCACAGTTCGGGGGAGTCGAGCGACGTTCTCGATTCCTTCGCGTCCCGGAGCTCTTGCTCGCTGCGGATGCGGGGCTCAGCGAACTCCCTGGCAAGCTCAGCGCGCGTCTTCAACTCGAGCTCCGCGAGCTTCGCTGTGGGGACTTCGGAAAAGTCACGTTTGTCCAGCTCCGCCGTGATGTGCTCGAGCCTCGCGCTCAGGCGCTCGATGCGCGCTTGTGTCGTCATCCAGCAGGCCTCGCGCAAAGCGTCGAGTTCAATCTGCCTCAGGTTTTCGACTTCTTCCTGGTACTGCTTGAGCCAATTCGCCACCGTCTGTCTCCGCACGCCGACCGTATCTGCGATCGTCGCAAGTGACTTTCCCTGCGCACGCAGTTTGAAGCACGCAAGCTTTGTCTCTATGTCGTTCATGGTGCGCTCCGTTCGCCATTTGCACGGGCGTGCATGGGGTCCCCGTGCCGCGGCGGTGAAGTAGCGTCAGAGCCAGCGCCTGGCTTGGTGGTGCCGAACACAGCGTCGCTCTCGACGAATGCTCGTCGTTTAATGTTCGGCAGAATGGTCTTCATATACATCTTAAGCTCCTTCGAGCAGTGGACACCCGCTCGGTCGAACCACCGCTCCATATCGTTCATGTCGCTTTCTTCCCCCAAGCATACCAAGCTACCGGAAGCAGTTACAAAGTAATACTGCGTCCGCCGTATCTGGTCGCAAACTCCATTAATGGTGTGAACGCAGGTCGTACGCCCGCCAGCGGTGGCGCCGTACGCTACTCGTTCCGCGTTGTTCAGCGCCCCGACAAACGACAATAATTAAAATTTCTACTAATTTATAAAAATAATTAAATAATAACTGAAGAACCTCGAACGCGTGAGGCCGAGAAGGTCGTGTTCACGCCCTACGCCCGACGAGTCCCGGCCACGATTACGAATCCTCCAAGGACGCATGTGGTTAACTTTTGGTGCGCTTTTGGTGCGCTTTTGGTGCGCTTTTTTGTTGGTCGCGCATTGCCTCGGTGCGAGGGTTCGTAACGGCACGAGACACTAAACGCGTTTATCAAAGCGAGCGGACCCATGAAGCACCACGCGGCGGGCACGCAAAATCCCGAGACACCGGAAAGTGAGGAATGATTCTGTTCCACGACACGCGCTCCAAGCCGCCTCTGCGGAGGCGTGGTGCGCTACCGGCGCGAACAAAATGGCGTCTTCCCATCATCCATCCAGGGACTCTCGGAGGTGTGCCCTTTTCTCGAATCACTTATCGCTTGCCTCGTTCTCCCAGCCGTTCCATGACCCACGCTCTGCGGTAGATGAGGTACCCGACAAGCACCACTAGCCCCACGATGACCGCGATATTGAAGTACCTCAGTAGTCCCCTGATATCCTCCCAGTGCGGCCCGAGCGCGACGCCCGCGTACGCGAAGGCAAAACAGAACGGAAGCGACCCCAGCACGGTATAAAGGGAGAACCGTTTTATATCCATCCGGACGATGCCGGCGGGATAGGAGATTACCGAGCGGACGACCGGAAGCAGCCGACTGATGAACACGGCACTTTCCCCGTGCTTTGCAAACCACTCCTCGCCACGGTCAAGCTCACTCTTGCGTATGAGCACGTATTTGCCGTAGCGTTCGAGCAGCGGCCTACCGCCGTACGCGCCGATTCCGTAGGCAATAAGAGAGCCCGCTAGGCAGCCGAGCGTACCGGCAAGGGTGATGCCGAGAAGGGTAAGTTTCCCTTCCCAGACCACGTACCCGGCGAAGCCCATGATGATCTCGCTCGGCAGCGGCAAGCCGGTACTCTCAAGCGTCATCCCGACGAAAACGCCCGCATAGCCGAGGTGCTCGATGATGGCGATGACGAAGCTGCTGAGCGTCTCAATGATATTAATGCTTACGGCGAGCACGCATCCCCCCCACAGGCACTCTATGCGTCGCGATCACCCAAAAGATCGTTCTTCTGCCTCCGCGGTTGGGAAAGAATCGCGAGGGGCAGGCTCTAGACCGAGCAGTTCAATGAGTTGTTCCGCGGTGAGCATAGCTTGGGCACACCCCGGTTGCCGACGACACGACTTATCCCTTTTGGTCGCTTGATTGCCCCGTTCGGCTTTTGCCGCGTCGCCAACGCGCTGATCACTCAATGATACCTTTGGACGAATCGATGCCGAGCACCGTACCCTGCAGAACGAGCGCTACACGCTCAGCGGTCACTTTTCCATCCCTGTGGTCGACGTCTCGTGCTCGTCCGTCACCGGCACAGGGTGCGAATAACCCCGCGTGCCCAAAGCTGCTGTGGAGTCAAGTGTTTTGCATAGTCCGCAGCGTCTCATTCGTACAGGCTCCCGGGCCTCCGTCCGTTGGAGCTCATCATACCGCTCCGACCGCGCATCCGATCCACCCATCGCCGTCTTCGACAAATCGTCGCGGTTTGTCGTTTCGCACGCGCTCCATATCGGTTGATGAGTAGTGCCGGACGTTCGAACCGCGCAGGCTTCGAAAGAGTGATTCTACGTGGCCTCGACTGTAGCATCGAATGTTCGACACGCCCGCATAGGCTCCGATCGTTCGGAAGATCCCTGAAGGTATCGAGCGCCTCGCCTCGTTGACGAGTGCGCACGGAAGCAGATGCTCAAGGATAATCACGTTCTGCTGTTTTGTGGATCGGAATACGCCCATCGCGTGACGGAGCTGAGCTTCAGTTATGTAATAGCTGATCCCCTCGAACAGCACGATCGTGGGTGCATCGGGCTGATAGCCGCCTTCGGCTTTGAGCATTCCGGCAGAGAACCCTGCTGTGGTAATGTCTGCGGTGACACAGGCAATGCGATCCGCCAGATCCGGCGCCACTGCTGCATACAGCCGATGCTTCTCTGGCATGCCAGCGATGTCCACCTCAATTACCTTTGTTACGCGGTCGCGCTGCGAGAGCAGAAGCTCGAGCGCGAGGGGAGAAACTCCAGCCGCCAGGATCACCACCTGACACTGCTCGGCCCGAGTCGTCAGCTCCCTTTGGATACAATGGCGCAAAAAGTTCTTTCGGTCGCGGATTACTTCGCCGTACCAGGGGCATACGTCGTGGCAACGCGCGAGCAGCTCCTGCCCGTTCGAGAGGTCGAGCTGATCGACGAATGCCGCGGCCGGACCGTGCTCGTACAAGGGCGCCGCCCACGACGTGACCAGCGCAGCGGTATGGTCAAGCTTCATTTTCGCGCTTTGCGGTGCCAACTAGCCTCCACGCACCTGCTACGGTTGCAATACCGCTCGACGATGTGCCTTGGTATCGCGCGCCCTTTCGGCGCTATGTATCTCCGCAAACGAGAACACCACTGTTTTTGCCGCAATGTTAAGACGCGCTGCAAAGCCAAACCCACGCGAGAAAACAGGGCGGCGATCGTACGCGACAAGAGCTGAGAAGATCTCCGTTCGAGCTATGCGCTGGTGGGATCATACAATAAAAAAAGAGAAGGGCTGACGCCCTTACGACGTGATGATCACCGAATACGGGACGGTGCTTGTTGTCTGGTTCCCTGGGCTTATCTCGCTCAACACGATGACGCCGGCCCCCATCTGAGTTCCGCGGAAGGTGAATAGCTCGGTGCCTCCGACCCCAACCGTTGAGGTGTTCATCGCACCACTCACGAACGTCTGATTGACCAGCATAAGGGTGGAGTTGTCATAGGTCGCGTTCCACTGGTAGCCCGTCGACGGATTTGATGGCTGCTGCAGTGTAAAGTTCTGGCCACTTGAGACGAGTACCGCATTCCCCGTTGGCACGTTGAGCGTTGTGCACGTTATCGTGTAGGTCACGTTGTTTGCTGTTTGGTTCGATGGGCTTATGTTGTTGAACGTGATCTTGCTCATTCCCGTCGTCGTTCCCTGGAAGGTGAAGACGTCAGCGCCAGGCGCCCCAAGCAGTGTCGTGTTGCTCGCTATGTACGTCCGATTGACCAACTTGATGCTTGAGTTGTTATAACTCGGCTGCCAGTGGTACCCTGTCGATGGATTTGATTGCAGCTGCATCGTAAAGTTCTGCCCTTGCACGACGGTGATGTTCGTCGCGTTGCCAAGCGACGCCCCAAGCGCCGTTGTGTTGCCAACGACGGCGGTCGTTGAGCCTGGGCTCGGGCTTGGCGTCGTCGACGAGGTACACCCCGCGCACACTACCGCTAAAGCGAGTGCGATGACGACCACCAAACTCGCCGCTACAGTCTTTTTCATTTTTATACTCCTTAGCTATGCAATTTCACTGAGGTACACCACGAGATGAACACTCTTAACCGTTTCCATATGCGCGCGCTTTTGGACATTTACGGCGAACAAGCCGGGGCTTCACCCTATCGGTGTTGCAAGGCCGAGGAATTCCTGCACGAGGCACACCGATGAGGCAGAGACGGAGCGCGCCTGAGCCAAGGTGAAAACGACTCCGGGACGATCGTGATAACCAGCTTAACGCGATCAAGATAGCGCTTGAAATACCCTTCCCAGGCGATGGCCCCTGGCCGAGTTTCAGCGCCAGAGACCTAACGGGAGGGCGACGCAGTACGACGGAAGACACGCAACCGGCATGCCGCGACTCCGCAAGTCCAACCCACACGACATTACGCCACGTAGCGCCGCGCGCGGAACGCTCGTGCAAAAAAAGAGGGAAAGAAGGGAGCTGGCCCCCCACGGGAATCAGCTTTTGCAGTTAGCCTAGACAGTAAGCATTTGTCACTCATTTAGGGTTGCTTTGATGACCTTCAAAAGCTCATCCGGATCAACTGGCTTCAGGACGTAGGCATTCGCTTGCAAAATCAGAGATCTCAGAGCGCCTTTCAGATTGGCATCGCCTGTGACCATGATCGTTCTCATCTTGGGGTCCATTTCATGCAACTGCCCGAGCAGCTGAGTGCCATCCATATCGGGGAGGTTGATGTCTAAAAGCGCAAGATCGTGCGAGCCACTTTTGCACTTCTCAATCGCCTCGTGACCGGTTTCTGCCGTTTCTACGCCGTACCCTTGCTCACTTAAGATGTGCATAAAACTGCCCAGTATCTCTCGGTCATCGTCGACAACCAATATTGTCAATTTTTCCACGCGCTTGTCTCCTCCTTTCTACTTTATCTCGATAACGTGCTGGGAGCCTGAGGCGAGATGCTTCTACGTCTGCCTTTCGGAACCCGGGAATGGCCCCCGTTCTGGGGGCGCCCTTCCTTACAGGACGAGGCTCTCTGATGATGCGACATAATAATCAAATAATTCTTGCCCCCACGCAATGGCCTCCTCAAGTTGGCTTGTTAACGTATAGGAATAATCAAATGCACCGTCTGAACCATAGAGCGCAAGCGCTAAGAAAGAGTCAGCAACGACCAACACAAGTTTGGGATTGTCTCTGGTCACACGAAGCGTGAGGTTCTCGCTGCGTGCATTGCTTAAACGTTCACGACCGATCTCCTCGATCAAATGGTTCGAGACATCGTCGGTTAGCACGAGCGTCACGTGTTGCTGGCGAGCAAACTGCTCAAGCACGAGTTCGCCAATGTCCTGAATGTAGAACGGCGACACCAGTCTTACAACTTTACTATCTGGCAACAGCTCGACAAAATGACGCAAAGCTTTAAAAATATCAGTGGGGGTGCCTGCGATAAGTGAAGCGTCGCGTAACGACCCGATCTTGTCAAAAATATTATCTGGAATCCCACCCAAGTCGTGTCCGAGCCAGAATGCTTCATGCTTCATTAGCGCCGCCATTGCACCTTGAAAATCAATGACTTTGCGTGCCGCACTCCTGCCGATCGGGGTCACCATGTAGTTTCTCTTTGAGTCTTGTCGAATGAGATGACTCGTCTCGAGCTCTCGCAACGCGTGTACGATCGCGGGAGCAGAGAGTTTGAGCTCGTCTCGCAGCTCGCGAAGCGTTTTCATCCCGTCTTTCAGTGATAGGAGAATCTCTTTTCGTTGATCAGAGCAAACGGCGAGACGGATGGCCTTGTCTACGTCTATGTTTTCTTTCATTTTCCCGATGACCGGCTATACTGCCTATATCATTACTCCGATAACTTTAAGTCTTTGCTATTGCGAGAGTTACAGACTCTTGTGGCACGAACGAACCGTTCTGTTGTTAAGGGAGATAAGCAAAGAGACTGGCCGAGCCCCGTTGTTCCTTCTTGTTTCATCTATCTAACGTCGTAGTCTTAGCCGATAATGACCGTTTTACGCTGCACGCGTGGTACGATCTGGCCCGCCACGGTGCACCATATGCACAGCGAGAGCGCAACGCATCCTGAAAGCCCGATCGCGCGTTCGAAGAAACGATGCACGAAAAACAGGTGAACCGCAGCTAACTGACGTGTCGCGTGCAGTGTCTAAAAAATACCTACTCTAGTGATGGATGGGTTTCGCCGCCCTCACTAGGTAATGGCTCAATACCGAAGAAGAGCAGCAATTTGAGGGGGTCTTGGCGGGGACAAAAAAGGGCTGTTCGCCATGTGTTCAAAATGACAACGAATGTGAGTCAAGATGGTGAAGTGGTCTCCTATAAAAAAGAACGTCCGAGATGGTCCGTGTTTAGAAGTTTGCAGCAGTATGCGCACTTTTTAATGAAATCCTCTCTATTTGACTCTGTCTGCATTCACGTGATATACGAAAGAGCTACGACTGACCTTTCTAGTAGCTATTTGAGGACTAAAACACCGCGCTATGACATCGGTCTCTCAAACAGAAAGAGCTCCGCGAATTGAGGCAAACGGGGCTTGTCATAACGTCCGTTCAAACGTTGATGCAAAAAAAGGGGGGGGATACCCACTCAATGCAGCGTGCCGCGCACCTGTCGGGATTCGATTCGGCACGGTATCTGCGTGCTTCATCACACTCAGCGTGAGCTCACTAACTCAAACCACAAACAGACGCGAGAGAGCAACGCGGGATAAGATATATCTTCTTTCTGCGCACTTTAAAGACAAGCACCGTCATGATACGCATAATACTCGTTGTAGAGGATCCACATAGTGCGCAGGATATTCAGAACCGATTGCAGCTGATGAGCTACGACGTCATCGCCCTGACGGCGACCGCCGACGAAGTGATCGCGCGCGCAGAAGAGTTACGACCCGACATCATCCTTATGGATGTCAGGTTAAAGGGAAAGGCGGACGGGATCGAAGTTGCACAACAAATCAAGAGTCTCCACGACATTCCGATCATCTTCATTGCCGCCAACGCTGACGAGGCGACGGTGCGGCGGGCAATTGCAGTTGAAGCCGACGGTTTTCTCATCACGCCGGTAGACGAACTGGAGCTCCTCGCTGCCATTGAAGTGGCAACAAGAAAGTATCGAAAGGAACGACAAGCGCGGGTCGCTGACAGTCGCCTCCGTGAGATCGCCGACGCGCTCCCTGTAGTCGTGTATGAAGCAGACGAAACTGGTCGCGTCACTTTCGTGAATGCAACGGCCTTTGACATGTTCGGCTACACGAAAGAAGAGTTCGAAGCGGGGATGTCTATTTTTCAACTGATCGCGCCCGCCGACAAAGAGCGAGCACGCACGGTGTCTCGTCGGAGACTGGGTGGGGAAGATGTCGGCCGGGTGGAATACACCGGACTGCGGAAGGACGGAAACACGTTCCCTGTTTCAATCCGGGCTGTACAAATGAGGCGAGACGGTGCTGTCGTCGGGCAGCGTGGTATCATACTTGATGTCACCGAGCTAAAGCGGGCAGAAGAGGGGGTCAAAGAATACACGCACACGATCGAGATACTCAACCGTATCGTCAAAGAAGGAAACAGAACCACTGATGTGCAGTCATTTGTAGAAGCAGTGACGAAGTTGGCGTGTGAATTGATGCGTTTCGACATCGGGGGCATCTACATCATTGGTATGGACGCTCGCTACGCCACATTACGGTACGCACAAGGACTCCCTGAGACCGCGCGAGATGTCATTGAGAAGATACCCTATCGTGACGCCCCATATAGTGCCATTCTGATCGATGGAGACCCTCTTTTTGCTGAGGACTACGCAACGTTCCTGCCGCGCCACGCGCCATTGAGGGTTGCTTCGCTCGCCAGCGTGCCGCTCTATTCTCAAGATACGATTATCGGAGCACTCAACGTGGGTAGCGCAACACGCCATACCTTCTCGCAAGCCGAGAAAGAGCTGCTCATCGCCATCGGTAACGAGGTGGGGACGGTCATTGCAAAGCTACAGGCAGATGAGGCGCTTAAAGAGAGCGAAAGACGCATCCGTGAACTCACCGATGCGCTGCCGGTAGTCGTGTATGAAGCAGATGCGACTGGTCGCGTCACCTTCGCGAATGCGACGGCCTTTGACATGTTCGGCTACACGAAAGAAGAGTTCGAAGCGGGGATGTCTTTGTTTCAGGTGGTCACAGACGCCGACAAAGAGCGAGCACGCGCGGTGTTTCATCGGAGAACGAGTTTCGACGATGTCGGCCGGGTGGAATACACCGCGCTGCGGAAGGACGGGGGCACGTTTCCTGTTTCAGCCCTTGGCGCGCCGATCAGGCGTGACGGGGCTGTCATCGGCGTCCGCGGTATCGCCGTCGATATTACCGAGCGAAAGCGGGCAGAAGCGGGGGTCAAAGAACGCACGCACACTATAGAGGCACTCAACCGTATCATGACTGAGGGAAACCGAGCCACTCACGTACAGTCGTTTGCTAAAACCGTGACAGATTTGACGCTCGAACTGCTGCACTTCGATGTCGGAACGATCCATCTCCACGACTATGACGCCCGCCGTGCGAACCTGTGCTACGCAACCGGCATTCCCGATATCGCTGTTGAAGCTATCAGGAACATCCCCCTTGATGGTTCGGCATACGCTCGTGTTCTGGTTGAGGGAAAACCTCTTTTTGTCGACGGTCACCAGGCGTTGCGCGTGCCTCATGCCACTGAATTGGGACTTAAGTCTCTCGCTGTGGTGCCGCTGTATCGCTATGATAAGCGTATAGGGGCGCTCAACGTGGGGAGTTTTTCACGCCATACCTTCTCGCAAGCCGAGAAAGAGCTGCTCATCGCCATCGGTAATGAGGCGGGGGTGGTAATCGCTAAGCTACAGGCAGATGAGTTGATCAGGATAACCCTCAAGGAGAAGGAGACGCTTCTCAAGGAAATTCATCACAGGGTCAAGAACAACATGCAGGTGATATCGAGCTTGATCAGCTTACAAGCTGCTAAAGCTACTGAGCCAGAAACGGTCGAAATGCTCAAAGAGAGCCAGGGCCGGATCAGATCGATGGCGCTTATTCACGAGAAGCTGTACCGTTCGGATTCGTTAGCGGAGATTAATTTCGGGGATTACGTCGACAGCATGATCGACGAGCTTCTGCAGATATTCAACGTTGCTCCGGGAGCAATCACGATCACTACCGATGTCGAAAACGTCCTGTTCGGGGTGGACACCGCCATCCCCTGCGCGCTCATCATTAACGAACTTGTGTCAAACTCGTTAAAGCACGCGTTTCCAGACGGGGCGACGGGCGAAGTTACCATAGCCCTCCACCAAATCAACGGCACATACGAGTTAACGGTTGCCGACAATGGCGTGGGCCCCCTACCAAATTTCGACTATCGAGCGACCGACTCGTTGGGTATGCAGCTCGTGACTGCGCTCGTTAATCAGCTTGGCGGTACCATCACGCTCGATCGCACGAACTGGACGACGTTTATTATCACATTTACACCAGCGGGCGCGCGTATTGGGAAGAGTGGGAGAGAATGACCACGATTCTCGTCGTTGAAGATGAAGCCATCGTCGCCATAGACATAGCGCAGCGCCTTAAGCGCGGCGGTTATGACGCTCCGGCTGTGGCCGCAACTGGTGAAGCCGCTCTGCGCACATTAGAGGAGCTGCATCCAGATCTCGTACTTATGGACATACTGCTCAAAGGGGAAAAAGATGGGATAGAAACGGCTCGCGCGATCAAAGATCAGTTTGACATCCCGGTAGTCTTGTTGACGGGTCAGGCAGACGAGTCCACACAAGAGCGGGTTAAGAACACGGGCGCATACGGCTTCATATTGAAGCCGATCGATACAGCTTCACTTCTTCCCACCATTGAGCTGGCGTTGGCCAGGCACGCCTTCGAGGTACAGCTCAAGGAGAGCGAAAACCGGTTCCGGGCAGTCACCGATTCGGCGGCGGACGCCATTTTTTCCATGGACGTGCAGGGCACCGTGATCTATTGGAACAAGGCTGCCGAAAGAACCTTCGGATGGACAGCCGATGATATCACGGGCCAATCAGTCACGGCAATCCTTCCAGAATCCGCCAAAGCGGGTTTCTTCAAGATGCTCCCCGCACTAGGCACTCGTGAAACCTACGTGCCGCCATCTTTCATGCTGTGGCGTAGAAAAGATGGCACCGAGTTTCCTGCAGAGCCAAGCTTCGCCTTGTGGAAAACGAAAGAGGGGACGTTCGCAACAGCAATAGTCCGCGACATCTCCGAGCAAAAAGCGATTATCGAATCAGTGCAAGCAGGAATCGTGCTTGTTGACCCGATAACGCACAAGATTGTCGATGTCAACACGACGGGCGCGCGCCTCTTTGGAGCGTCGAAGGACGCAATTATCGGTTCAGTCTGCCTTCGATTTATCTGTCCTGCCGAGGCGGGACGGTGCCCGATAACTGATCTCGGACAAACTGTGGACAACGCAGAACGCGTTTTGCTTACGGCAGACGGCAAGAGCCGTCCGATCCTCAAATCAGTGAGCGAAATTACGCTCAGGGGACGCGCTTATCTGCTCGAGAGCTTCGTAGACATCAGTGACCGCAAACAAATGGAGCACGCCCTGCTCGAAAGCGAGGCGTACTACCGCGCCATTTTTGAGAGCACCGCGGCGGGCATGGCTATTCTGGACGAAGACACGACCGTTGTTATGGGAAATAGCAAGCTGGAGCAGCTCACCGGTTTCCGTAAGAACGAAGTTGAAGGGCTGAAACCGTGGACAGAGTTCGTCGCTCCGGAAGATCTGGCGAGGATAAAAGAATATCATCGTGCGCGTCGACGCAATGCGGCTAGCGCCCCGAAAGAGTATGAGCTTAGACTCCTTGCAAAAGACGGGACGCGAAGAGAAGTCTTTGTGACTGCAGCACTGATTCCAGGAACCAAAAGAAGTGTGGTTTCGATTGTTGATGTCACTGCTCTCAAGACGGCTCAAGCGGCTGTGCTAGAGCAGGCGGCGATGCTTGATGCGGCGCACGACGCCATTATGACCTTGGATCCAGAGGGGAGGATAACGTACTGGAACCGTGGGGCCGAGCGGCTCTATGGATGGGCAAAGC
>Ga0224524_1000572_pt1 | contig 13697 bp, 12 predicted proteins | sample CFST75metaG_FD_179895 | JGI IMG/M metagenome (GOLD analysis project Ga0224524, IMG submission 179895) | Peat soil microbial communities from Stordalen Mire, Sweden - C.F.S.T75 | ecosystem: Environmental > Terrestrial > Soil > Wetlands > Peat | place: Sweden: Norrbotten County, Stordalen Mire... | reverse complement strand
TACGACCGGTTCAATTGCCGGAGAAAAATATATGCAAAAGTTTAAGCTCTTCACAGGGGGTTTTGGCTCAAGCCCTTATGGCATTGAGTGGATGCGCTATGAACCCGATAGTACTATTCATGAACTTATCAAGAGAGTTCCTCATGTAGCTTTTGAGGTTAATGACCTTGATCTTGAGCTTAAAAGACATAAATTTAAAATCATCACACCGCCAAATTCGCCAGGTTCACGTACAAGGGTTGCTATGATTGAGCATAACGGCGCTCCGATAGAACTTATTGAATTCAGTAAGAAAAGCTGATGATATAGGTGAATGTAGCCCGACCAGTTTCTCAATAATTTGGAAGGTATTGTGTACCTGAATCTTCAGGGCATCAGAAAATAGGATACCATCCAGGATTGATTATAATATTTCAAAATTATCAATCCGGGAAAAAAGAACTAGAGATAATCTTTAAGAATAAGTTAAATGTAAAACTGACTGAAGGTGCTTATGGCTTCCTGTTTGCAATGCGGGATAGATACCGAACTTTTGCCTCTTCCGGGTCAAGGTCCTGAGCGATATAAATAGTTGTCCTGTGATCAATAATTACGGCCTTCAGAGTATTCAGGTCAGGCGACTTATAAACGGATGGTTTCTTTTCGTACATACAATAAATTAATTTAAGAAAAAAAAGTCCCGCTTTTGGCGGGACCAAAGATTTTAAATGTTTATAATCGATAAACTAAGCTAGTTTAACATTTACTGCATTTAATCCTTTCTTACCTTGTTCAAGGTCAAAAGTCACCTCATCATTCTCGGTGATGTTATCATTCAAGCCTGATGAATGCACAAAGTACTCTTTGTCTGAATTTGCTTCTTTAATAAAACCGAATCCTTTCGATACATTAAAGAACTTTACTGTTCCATTACTCATATTATAATTTTAAATTAATGGCGCAAAGATACTCATAATAATCGGGATATTATATTTATTTTCAATAAATTAAATATTTATTCAAATAAATGTCAAATCCCAATTTAACAGCCACACTGATATTCTGTATTTTTTGTATATGATTGAAAATAAAAACCCACAAGCCGTCTGACCTGTGGGTTTAATTTCAGCACCTGATAATCGAAAGAACAAAAAGATTATAAAATGATTTTATCTTGTATACTTAAACTCTCTCCACTCGCTGAAGCGGCCCGGTTTCCCTGATGCAAATGCGCGAACTCTCCATCGGCCAGGATTTGCACCGACGAAAGTATGTTTATAGATAAGTATGGAACCTACGTTCTGGACCTTCAGATTTTTCCAGGCGCCATCATTGTATTGAATTTGAATTTCATAGCTGTTGGCGCCTTCAACTTTTCTCCATGAGTATTCAATTATACGAGGAATATTGCTCAAGGTGGCACCTGCGATAGGAGCGACCAGTTCAGGAGCTGTCATCAATTCTGATGTTGCTTTCTGACCGGTATTTGGCTTTGTTTCAGTCCCGGTGTTGGGTTTCGGATTAGCTTTAGCACCTGCATTCCCTGACTGCGGGGTTTTGTATTTAAATCCCCACATGGGGCTCCATGGGCCCTCCTTGTCGCCTTCATATATTGCCCTTACTCTCCAGCGGCCAGGGTTATCACCAATAAAATCGACAGTAGCAGTCAGACCTTCAACCTTAACAAGCTTGAGCTCTTTCCATTGACCATCATTGTATTCAACATCTAATGTATAAGATTTTGCCCCGGCAACAGCCCTCCATTCAAATTTTGTCTCCCTCGGATATTTTGTCAGGGTTCTTCCATTGGCAGGCTCGACGAGTACAGGGGCCTTTTCCTGCACAAGAGGATGCTGAACTCCAGTTTTCCGAAGCTGTACTGGCTGAACTTTGGATTGCTTTACAACAGCCGTCTGCTGAACTGGTTGGGTTGCAGTCTGGCCGTTTACTGAATTAACACCGGATAACAGGAATGTACCGGTAAGAATCAATGTGAAAATTATGATACAAAATCTGTTTTTCATATATTCTTCCTTTATTGGTTTTATATATTCAAATTTACATCGTAACAAGCCATGCAAAGCTTAAATATATGTTAAATTATGCAGCGATTTCTTAAATTTGCCTCAAACGGCTTGCAATTTTACGATCTCAGCCTCATATCGTAAGCCATTAATACATTCCCTCGCCATACATACACTAACCCGTCTGATATTACGAGATGTGCGATGTGAGGTACGCTACCCGTGTTGATTTTAAATAAGCTCACTATTTTAATGTCTTTTCCATTTATTTTGATCAGGCTCATTTGCCGATATCTAAACTCCTGCTGATATTGCTTAATCTCTCATCATTTTAAATCGGTCACCCAGTCAGATTGTTACTTTGGAAACTCCTTTATTACATTAAATATCCCGTTTATGAACATCTGGACAGCTATTACGGCAAGAATAAGTCCCATTATTCTAGATATTACTTTTATAATCGACTGGCTAAGCCTGTCTGCAATTTTTTTGCTTAAAATAAACATATAATAAGTTATTCCGCATACCAGGGCGAAGATCAGAACTATAAGTACCGTATAAAGAAAGCTTTTCCCTTCTCCTACAAAGTTCATTGCTGTTGATATTGTCCCTGGTCCTGCAAGCAGAGGAATCCCTAAAGGCGAAATTGCCATATCTTCATAAGACCTTAAGGTAATCTGTACTTTAGAATGTTGTGCTCCGGATATTTTTCCCTGAAGAAGATTATAGCCGATAAAAAACACAATTATTCCTCCGGCAATCTGAAAAGCGGGGAGTGTAATGCCAAACATCCTGAAAATAAAATGTCCGAACAGGCTGAATATTGCAATAATAATGAATGCGGTCAATACAGCCCTGAATGCGACTTTCTTTATTATTGAGCTGTCAGCATTGCCAACCATGGAGACAAATACGGGAGCGTTGCCTATTGGGTTTAACATTGCAAAGAATCCAAGGAAAACAGTCGGCAGGAATAATGCGAGGTCCGTCATTTCATTTGTTTATTATATTATTTGCCAATACAAAAATTTTTAAAGATATTACCCAGTATCTCATCTGTGGTAATCTCACCGGTTATCTCTCCAAGATAATGGGTCGCATGATGGACATCAATTGCAATCAGATCTTCCGGGATCTTTTTATCAAGTCCGGATAGTACTCTCTCAAGGCTCTCTGATACTCTCGATAACGCTTCGTAATGTCTTATATTTGTGATAATTATGCTTTCATCCTGGACCTTATTATAACCTACCAGCTCACCAAGCTTCGACTTCAGTTTGTCAATTCCTGAACCGGTCTTTGCTGAAACGAACAACATATGCTCATTATCTTTAAGTATAGGTTTGCCAATGTATTCTTCCCATTTATTATCTCTGTCGTCATCAGTTTTATTTATTAGGATAACCAACGACCGGTCAGATCCCTTTTGTTGCCTGCGCAGCTCTTCCAGAGTCCCATCTAGTGCAGGTAAACCGTCATTAACATCTGCAACCAGGAGTATTATCGAAGCTTCACTGATCTTTTTATAAGTCCTTTCTATTCCAAGGTTTTCTATAATATCCTCTGATTCCCTTAGCCCTGCTGTATCGATAAAACGATATAAGATACCGTTGATCTCTATTGTATCTTCAATGTAATCCCTTGTGGTGCCCGGAATTTCAGAAACTATTGCCTTTTCATCCTTCAATAAAAGATTCAACAGGGTCGACTTACCAGTATTAGTTCTTCCTGTAATCACCACAGGAACACCATACTTAATAGCTTTACCTAAACTGAATGATGATGCAAGCTCTTTAGCTATTGAAAGCACCTTTATTACTATCTCCCTTAGTTTATTTCTATCGGCAAATTCGATATCCTCTTCACCAAAATCAAGTTCAAGTTCAATAAGAGATGCAAAATGAAGAAGGTCGGCACGAAGCATACTTATCTCATCTGAGAAGGATCCACGCATCTGATTGATCGCAATTTTATGAGCTTTACCTGATTCTGCTGCAATAAGATCAGCGACGGCTTCAGCCTGCGACAGGTCCATTTTGCCGTTCAGGAATGCCCTCTGAGTAAATTCTCCGGGCTGTGCAGCAACGGCTCCGTTCCTGATAAGAAGTTCAAGGATCTTATGCTGAATATATTTTGAGGCGTGGCATGAGATCTCAACAGACTCTTCTCCTGTGTACGAGTGAGGTGGCCTGAAAATGCTGACCAGCACTTCATCAACAATATCATCCCCGGACCTTACTTCACCGAGAACAATGGAATACCCCTTTAGTTCCTCCACTTTTAATTTAATATCGGAAGGAAAAAATATTTTTCCGCAGATTTTCAGACTTTGCGGACCACTAACCCTTATAACTGCAATTGCACCACCGTTTCCCGAAGCCGGAGCACAGATAGTATCGCCGGTTCTGATCATATAACCTCTTTGATGCAAATGTAGAAAACTTAATTGAGGTGATAAAACATTGAAGTGGTCTTATCGTTCCAGGTTTTGAACAGTAAACACTGAATCATCAATCTTTGGATTATCTATGATATTGGTGAAGGTAATTGCTGATTTTCTTCCCGTCAGGATGTTATTTGCAGTCATCTCCTGAATCATATACTTTCCTTCAGATATAGGATGAATGCTTTTAACCTCAATTACTTTGAACAGATCATTGTCAAAATTATAGAATTCCATTTTAAGCACCTGGCATTTATCCATACTGAAATAGGTTATTTTTCTTGAATAACCATATTCATCCGCCTTGTCCTGACTTATCGGTGTACTCTCTATAATCCACTGATTATCTTTTCCTGAAGATCCCATATGCTTATTTATAAAGTCGGAGAGAGAAGGAGAGCTCATATCGGCATTTGAGAATTCTGAGCTCATGAAGCTCTTGCCTTTTTCAGATGAAACGATACGGCGTGTTTTTTTCAATGCCGGTAGGTAAATCCACATCTCATCAGCCGTATTTTTATTATCAAATATCAGCATTGCCGTGCCTCTTACATCTGCTGGATCCATGAATTTGATGAACCGCTTTTCAGCTCCATCAGGAAAGCTTTTTGAAACCATGGAAATGGTCCTCTTCCTCGTTGATCCGTTCTTTTCTGTAATCGAAAGACTGAGAGTTGCACTCAATGAATTTGTTATTGTAAGCTCACGGCTTTTACTCAAAATCTGGCCCGCATCAATCTGCTGGGCTGAGACCTGAAAAAGCGGCAGCAGTAACATTAATATCACTATTCCTTTTTTCATATTTTCTTTTTTTTGATTTATTCATGTCATTTTCAACAAAAACGGGTTTGAACCATATTATTATAGCAGGTATCAGGACAATAGCGCCAGCCAGGCATGAACCTATTGATATTATGACCAGGTAACCAAAAAACCTGATGGATGTAAAGCCCGAAAACACCAAAGCTGAGAATCCAGCCATAACACTGAATGCGTTGATAAGTATGCTCCTGCCTATTGTTCCAAGTGAAGCCCTCGTCGATTCTTCATAAGATAATCCTTTTCTTATATGAATATTAAAACACCAGATGTACTGAATTGTAAAATCAACACCAACACCGATCATTATCGATGATAGAAGGGCTGTTGCACTATCAAGTGCAATTCCGGAAAACCCCATGAAACCGAAAAGGATCAGTATTGACGCAGCAAGCGGGATTGAACCAATTAAACCGCCTTTGACTGATTTGAATATTATTGTTAAAAGAATGGCTACTGTTATTAGTGCAAAGAGAAGCGAAGATATCTGCCCCCTGATTATCGATCTGGCAAAATCAGCCATTATTATTGCATATCCCCCTATGGTAACTTCGGCAGGTATCTGAGCGACAAGTTCTGAGATCCTGTTCCGTACATCTCTTATTATGCCCTTCTCAGGATCAGAAAGCCTGATCAGTATATGAGCCATGTTGTTTTCAGGGTTCATCAGCTGTTTAAAATCGGCCGGATCGCCGCTCATGTTGTAAAGCTCAAACATCTGGGCAACTCCCTCAGCAGTGGCCGGGATCCGGTCATAACCCTCTTCACCTGGAGTATATAGAGCTTTACTCATCTCCCTTACTGCCTGGGATATTGAGAATACCTGGCCGACACCTTTCATCTTTTCAACCTGGCGTGACAGGTTATCTATTCCATTCATTATTGCCGGGTCCTTAATGTTGCCTGCAACCATCACAGAAATTGTCTGAGACCCTCCGAACTTTGTATTTATTAATTCAGAAGCCTGCTTTACAGGGTTATTCTTTGGAAAGTAGTTTTCCTGATTTGTCTCAGTCTTAAGCAATAATATTCCCGACGATAATATTATTGTGAAAAGACATGAAATGATTATGACCTGTCGGGGATACTTAATTATAATGCCTGAAAGAGAATCGGTCAGTCTTGAGAAAGTTTTGGAAACAGCTTTCCCTTTACTCCCGGCAGTATACCCGTTTTTACGGGTGAATATCATGGCAGGAATAAAGAAAAGGCTCATTATCAGAGCAATTGTAACTCCAGTAGCAGCCAGCACTCCAACCTGCCTGGCAGGTATTATTGAATGTGTCAGTAATCCAAGTATACCTGCAATGGTAGTCAGTCCGCTGAATAATATAGGCATGTTCAGCGACCCGGTAAGCTCTGTGATAATCTGATCCCGTGAAAGGTTACCATCCCTGAGGCTTATTTCCTGGAATCGCGCGACAAGGTATATCCCATAGTTGTTGGCTACTGCTACAAGTATCACAGGTACAAGAAGAGTAATTATTGACATTTTCCACCCAAGCATCGGTATCAGGCCCATGCTTATTCCGGTCGAAAGCAACACGACTGTGAAAGGCATCATTACACTCTTCCATTCTCCAAGTGTAAGCTTTAAAACCAAAAGCATGATCAACAGGGCTAGTGGGACAAGTATTACAGCATCTCTACGGACATCCTTCATTATGTGCTGCCTGATGTAAGGCAGTCCTCCCTTCAGCACACTCGCTTTACCAGGATGAGCAGCAATAGCCGAATCAATCTTGCTAAGCGTGGCACGCTCATTCCCCGGGTTATTGATAGTTGCAGTGATCGCGGCTGCTGTAAAGTCAGATGAAACAACTATATCGTGCGCAAAACGATTGTCCCTGATTTCCTTTTTCAGTTCAGAAATTTCTTCAGCGTCAGAAGGAATCTTTCTTATCATAGGATCGACTTTCATCATCCCTTCAGAACTTTTTATACTCTTCACTGTAAAAGGCGATATCCTGCTGGAAATATCACTCATCGTTGAGATATCACGGTCAATCTCTTTGATCTGCCTTAGGTTACCAGGTGTTATTATTGATGAATCCTGAAAAAGCAGCATTACCATATCCTGTACCCCAAACTCTTTTTCGATCTTGTCTGTCTCGATTCTCGAATTCATCGAAGAAGGAATATAATTCCTGATCTCAGGATCTGTTTTTGACAATGGGATAAGGCATGCGAAAGAAATACCAAAGAGGAGACAGGATATTATTATGTACCACCGATATTTGATTATAAACTTTGTCATGGTCTTAAAAATCAACTCTTATTCCAATTTTAATACAATTCATGAACTCATCGATTATATCATACAGGGAGCCTTTCCTGCCCGAATAAAAATCAGCTCCGGCACTTATAGTTACTCCATCAGATGGTTTATATCTTAATTCAGGCATCACCATCAGGTCGCTGGTCGTAAAATTATAGAGGGTAAATACCGATGCAGTTAGCTTACTGTACAAAAGATCCGTTTCGACTCTGAATGCGGTAGAATGATAATATCTTTTAAGCTGGTAATTATATAGCCTGTTAAATGCGCTTACTTCCTGGCGGACATATTCATTGAGATCGAACCCCGGAGTTCCCAGAAGGATTGCCACCTGAGAAAAGTCCATCTCCGTTCCGATAAATGGCTCTACTGAAGACGCTGTGTAACCGGGAATAGCTTTACCTGAATATTCACCCGTGAAACGCCAGCTACCGGAACTCCAGTCGAATCCTGTAACCCAGTTTATTTCACGGCAGGGAACATATTCAAATTCTTTATATGATTTGTATGGGAGTGTATAAGCAGCTTCACCTCTCAATCCTATGTTTCCGATACTTGTCTCGAAATCAAATCCAATATTTCTGATCTTGTAGGGTGTAAGAGACAGTTTTGTAAATGGTACCGGCTGAGGGCCTGACAAATCGAGGTTAAATTTTGTCAGGGCGGTTCCCGGCATGGGGTTGTACCCGTCAAACCATGAAAAGCTCATGTCGATCCCATTTAAATGAAGGTCGGTTTTAAGACCATAGCTGAACATTCTGGGTCCGGTCACGAGTGAATCTATCTGATTTATACTTATATATGATGGAAGAGAAAGAGGCTTGATCATAAGTACCGACGACCTGTAGAATGGTACTGCCACACCCTCAAATGTTACTTTAGGAGAAGGGTAATATCTTCCGCTGAGAAGAATGTTGCCAAGATCCATATCCTCAGGGTCAGTAGAGCGGAATACAAGGTTCTTCGGTGAAAGCCTTGAAGTTGGATTCGTAAAATCTGCGCGGCCCCATTTAAGGATTTTCTGGCCGGCAGTTATATCCCAGCGCCTGCCATTTATTTTTACATAAGCTTCTCTTATCTCAAACCTGTTTACCTGGTCATGAAACTCTGTTCCATATCGGAATCTGAGATCTGCTAAGGCCTTGTAATTCAATCCTTCACCAGTTTCAACCTTTAATCCGAGATCAGAGAATGCACTGGATATGAATGGATTATCTTTATTTTTATAATCACCATAGAATCCTGCCCGGGTAAAACCATTGATTGTCGTCCTGTCAGTCTTTGCTGAATCAACCTGACCATAGAGGAATGATGAAAAAATGAGAAAGAGGCCTGAGAGTTTCAATAATCTGGTATTCATCAGAAACTTTTCCGGCAAATTAACATCACCTGGAGAGAAGAGTCGTCTTATCCGCTATTCCCGTACCTTAAGAATTGAATTAACTGGTCCGTCCCGCACGGAACGAACAGCCTACTCCTTTATTCCGGTTGCTTTCTCCCTGTATTCACTGGGTGTCATGCCGGTCTGGCTTTTAAAGATGGAGTTAAAAGTAGTCTTTGAGTTGAATCCTGAATCGAAGGCAATAGCAAGTATTGTGAAGTTATTGTTTTTGTGATCCCCAAACCTCAAAATAACATCTTTGATCCTGTATTCATTTATAAAGGTGAAGAAGTTCTTGCCATGTTTTTCATTAAGCACCTGAGTGATATGATGACGCGGTATGCCCGTCAACGAGGAAAGATCCTGTATGCTCAGATCTCTGTCGAGGTATGGCTTTTTTTCTTCCATATAACTAATAAGGTTTTCAAGATATATACTGGCCTGGTCATCCTTCAGTCCGCTTTTAATGTACTTTTCACCCTCTTTTTTCTCTTCATATTTCAATTTTCCTTCCTCTCCATAAATGACAGGCTGTTTTATTACATAGAAACTGTAGATAAAGGAGAAGATTGCTATAAAGCCAAACACCACAAAGTAGGGGTCAAATGGAATGAAATCTCCGATCATATTCAGGCCGCCCAGAATAAACAGGATAAGAAAAGCTATATAGAAGCTTATAGATAATATTTTCAGCCAGTTGAGCGTGATAACACCCGATGTGAAGGAGAGCATGTTTTTAAGCTTCTCCTGGTGGTTACTGATCTCAATGAAGGAAAGTATACTATAGACTGTTACTGACAGGAAAAAGGAAGAGCTATAAACAATTCTTAATGAAATAAACCTGTCAGGAGTGAAAAAAGTTCTCAGGTCCTTAACAAGCGGAACCGTACGGAATACTACAGATACCACAAAGAAAACCAGAAAAGGAATAAAATGAATAAGTTCAAGCCAGTTAAATTTTCTTCCGGGGCTTGTCATGTATTTTACATAGAGAAAGAGGAGAGGACCATAGGTAAAAGCTACAAACGGGAAGGCATACATTTCAATTACCCTTGAGTTGATAAGGGCAAATATCAATTCAACACAAATTAGGAAAAGCCAGGCCGCCATAAGCCTGTTTGCTGTCGTGTACGGTTTCTTTGTTGAGATGAGAATACCCGCAAAGAATGATTGTGAAATGCCTATGTACAGTACGGGATCAATATTCACCATAGACAAATATTTTATGATCAAATATAGTGAAAAGCTACCAATATTTAGGTATTTTTGATTTCTGTCAATTGACAAAGAAATCAGTCCCGGCAGGTAGTGTTAATTATTTAACAATAAAGATAAACCACATGGCTATATTACTGAACAGGAATTCAAGAGTCCTGGTCCAGGGTTTTACCGGAAGTGAAGGAACTTTCCATGCTACGCAGATGATTGAGTATGGGACAAATATTGTCGGTGGTGTCACTCCATGCAAGGGGGGGCAGCTGCACCTTGGACTACCTGTATTTAATTGTGTCAGGGATGCAGTCAGAAGTACCTCTGCTGATGTATCGGTTATTTTCGTTCCTCCTCCATTTGCTGCTGATGCGATAATGGAAGCCGCCAATGCAGGGATAAAGCTTATTGTTGCAATCACAGAAGGTATTCCTGTTGCCGATATGGTAAAAGTAAAGGAGTATCTGAAATCGTTCAATTGTCGGTTGATCGGACCCAATTGTCCTGGGATTATAACTCCGGGTGAAGCAAAGGTCGGGATCATGCCGGGATTCATTCATAGAAAGGGCAGCGTAGGGATAATATCCAGGTCCGGCACTCTTACTTATGAGGCTGTAGACCAAGTCACTAAGCTCGGTTTGGGACAGTCAACCTGTATAGGAATTGGTGGCGATCCTGTAATCGGAACAACAACTCTTGATGCAGTGAAACTGCTGATGGCCGACAAGGATACCGAAGCTATCGTAATTATCGGAGAAATTGGCGGTAATATGGAAAGTGAAGCGGCTGAATGGATCAAAGAAAATGGCACCAAACCGGTTATAGGCTTTATTGCAGGTCAGACAGCCCCGAAAGGAAGGAGAATGGGGCATGCAGGTGCAATAATCGGAGGCAAGAACGACACTGCAGCTGCAAAAATGGCGATAATGAAAGAGTGCGGGATCCATGTCGTCGAATCGCCTGGGGATATTGGAATAACAGTCCTGAACGTTTTAAAGCCTTCTTGATAGACTTTTTCTATATTTGCACGAAATTAATATTTCATTTTATGGGACTATTAAAGGGAAAAACCGCCCTTATAACGGGAGCCTCAAGAGGTATAGGAAAGGCTATAGCACTTTTGTTTGCCCGGGAAGGAGCTGATATAGCAATCACAAATATTGCTGATGACGATGAGTTCAGAAATGCAATAAAGGAAATTGAGGCTTATGGTGTGAAGGTTAAAGGGTATGTGTCAAATGCCGCAAAATTTGACGATTCCCAGAATGTGATAAATGAAATAGTAAAGGATTTAACAAGAATCGATATCCTTGTAAATAATGCCGGGATCACAAGAGATACACTTCTCATGAGAATGACTGAGGATCAGTGGGATGCAGTAATAACCGTCAACCTGAAATCAGTCTTTAATTTTACAAAGGCAGTCGTCCCAGTGATGCTTAAGCAGAAAAGCGGGTCGATCATTAATATGAGCTCCGTAGTTGGTATTTCAGGTAATGCAGGACAGAGCAATTATTCAGCTTCAAAAGCCGGGATCATAGGCTTTACAAAAAGTGTTGCAAAAGAGATAGGCTCGAGGAACATACGGTGCAATGCAATTGCTCCTGGTTTCATCATTACTGAAATGACTGAGAAACTGCCTGAAGATGTAAAAACGGAATGGATAAATAAAATTCCTTTAAGAAGAGGTGGAACTCCTGATGACGTGGCAAATACGGCGCTGTACCTTGCCTCGGAACTATCATCTTATGTAAGCGGACAAACAATTCATGTCTGCGGAGGTATGTTAACTTAAAATATTTATTATATTTACAGCTTCGCAGGGTGTCTATCCTTTTAGCACGAGGAAATGCAGCGAGACATATTTATTCCACACTTATTTTAAACAGACACCCTGCTTCTTTTTTATTACCCTTTTATATTATGCACAATACCATTTTCTTCCTGATAATCATTATCCCTGTGGCCGGATTCCTGGTCGAACAATATCTTGAATATCTTAATGACAAAATGTGGTCAGATACCCTTCCTGATAAGCTGAAGGACATATGCGGGGTGGAGGAGTACAGAAAATCGCAGCTTTACGATAAGGATAATAAAAGACTCTCATTCTGGTCTTCTTCATTCAACCTGGCGATAATTCTAACAATGATTATTGCAGGCGGATTTGCTTATGCTGACAATATTGCCAGAAGCTTCAGCTCGAATCTTGTTATTGTTGCCCTTGTATTCTTTGGAATTATCGGATTTGCATCCGATCTGATAAATATCCCTTTCAGCCTGTACGAGACTTTCATAATCGAAAAGAGGCATGGGTTCAACACAATGACTTTGAGGACATTTGTTACTGACCATATTAAATCGTGGTTTATTGCCCTGCTGGTAGGTATTCCGGTATTGGGGCTTATTACCTGGTTTTATTATAAGACCGGACATAATTTCTGGCTTTATGCATGGGGATTAATTACTGTCTTCTCCATTTTCATGAATTTCTTTTATTCCGAACTGATAGTCCCTTTATTTAACAAGCAAACACCACTTGAATCCGGATCATTAAGGGATAAAATTGAAGAATTTGCAACAAGAACTGGTTTCAGGCTCAGAAATATCTATGTAATTAACGGATCTAAAAGAAGCACAAAGAGCAATGCATATTTTTCCGGGTTCGGTCCTAAAAAGAGGATCGTACTGTATGACACTCTGCTAAAGGAAATGACGGAAGAAGAGATTGTTGCCGTGCTTGCTCATGAAATAGGACATTATAAGAAAAAACATGTTTTGCTGTCACTTCTGTTTTCTTTCATCCTTACAGGGTTTATGCTGTTCTTATTCTCTGTTGTTGTTGATCACCCTGAATTATCACAGGCTCTTGGTACAAAAAAAACAAGCTTCCATCTTGGTTTGATCACCTTCGGGATACTCTACAGCCCTCTTTCATTGATTATCGGCCTGGTTACCAATTATGTATCGCGACAAAATGAATTTGCGGCCGACAGGTTCGCAAAGGAAAATTATAAACCGGAATGCCTGGCGAAAGCGCTTAAAAAGTTATCTGTAAAGAACCTTTCAAATATGCTTCCGCATAGTGTCTACGTCTTTTTCCATTATTCACATCCTCCTTTATTGAAGAGGTTGGAGAAATTGGAGTGAATTTTTTTATATTTGCGGCGATTTCTGCCTCCTTAGCTCAGTTGGTAGAGCAGCTCATTCGTAATGAGCAGGTCGTGGGTTCGAGTCCCATTGGAGGCTCAAAATATTTGAAGATGAAATTCTATTTACTATTTTTGTTCGAATAAAAGGAATTTCTTACGCGGGAGTAGCTCAGTGGTAGAGCATTAGCTTCCCAAGCTAAGGGTCGCGGGTTCGATCCCCGTTTCCCGCTCAAAAAAGGCTGTTAAAACAGCCTTTTCTTTTCATCCCTGATTCCATTCCCGATAAAACTCTTCAAGGAACCGCTCCAGAATTTTATGTCTCTCTTCAGCAATCTTCCTTCCTGCTGGAGTATTCATCAAATCCTTAAGTTTCAGGAGCTTATCATGAAAATGGCCAATTGTTGATCTGCTA
>Ga0224524_1000566_pt1 | contig 13780 bp, 11 predicted proteins | sample CFST75metaG_FD_179895 | JGI IMG/M metagenome (GOLD analysis project Ga0224524, IMG submission 179895) | Peat soil microbial communities from Stordalen Mire, Sweden - C.F.S.T75 | ecosystem: Environmental > Terrestrial > Soil > Wetlands > Peat | place: Sweden: Norrbotten County, Stordalen Mire... | reverse complement strand
GCAAAACACATATCCTCAGGTCTGTTAAGAGCCACGGGCACCAGGTTATCGATCTTGAGGACATAGCTAACCATAAAGGTTCGGCTTTCGGGGCACTAGGACAACTTCCCCAGCCATCAACGGAACATTTTGCCAACCTCCTCTTCAGTCAATGGGAGAAAACTGATGATAGCCTGCCACTATGGCTTGAGGATGAAAGCAGGAACATCGGTACGGTATTCATGCCCGATGAGTTTTATCTTAACATGCAAACATCTCCCACAATTGTCCTTCTGATGGACATTGACACAAGATTGCCCGGACTTATTGAAGAATATTCGGCCTTTCCGCCTGAACTACTTATAGAATCAATAACCAGGATCAGTAAGAGGCTTGGGGGAGACAATGCCAGGGATGCAATCAGCGCAGTTAAAACTGGCGATTTCGCAAAAGCGATAGGGATAACCCTGAAGTATTATGATAAAACGTATTTGTACAGCATCGGACTAAAGCCGCAGGATAAAATCATCTATATTAAGACCGATACAGATGATATTGAAAGCAACACTTTAAAAGTGATTGAAGCGGCAGGTAAAATAGACTGGCGAACAGGCTTATTCACTGCTTCTTAAGCTCATCGGCACTGACCCATTTATATACCTTGTCGGACCGTCGGAGGTAATCATTAATTTTGATTGAACAGAGCTCTCCCTTTTTAGCAGTATCAGTCTGCTTCAGATCAACGCGTATCTCTCCTATTATATGTTCTATCACCCCGGTTGTGGAACCCATTATCAGTATAGTATCGCCCTTGGAAAGATCTCCGTTCTCCACTTTTATCTCGGCAACATTCAGCTTTGTGAAATAATTGGTGATCTTTCCTAGGAAAACTTTCCTTTTTGTAGCGCTTGAACCATATCTGGTATTCCATTCCCCGAGCTTCTGTCCAAGGTAATAGCCATCCCAGAAACCCCTGTTGAATACCGAGGATAATCTGTCCCGCCATTCTGCAATTTTCTCTTCCGAGTATGTGCCGTCAAAGACAACCTGCACCGCCTCATCATAACATGAGGTGACAACCTTCACGTATTCAGCCGATCTTGCCCTTCCTTCAATCTTGAATATCCTTACTCCGGCATCGATCATTTTATCGACAAATCCGATTGTGCAAAGATCTTTGGGAGACATTATGAATTCATTATCAATTTCGAGCTGATTCCCCGATTCTTTTTCAGTAACCAGATATGACTTCCGGCATGTCTGGTAACAGTTTCCGCGGTTTGCCGAAGTGTTGTTTTCGTGAAGGCTGAGGTAACATTTGCCTGAGATAGCCATACAGAGCGCACCGTGAACAAACATCTCGATCCTGACAGGTTCTCCTTTTGGTCCCCTGATATCCTGGCTTTTGATTGATTCGTAAATGTATTTTACCTGTTCAAGGTTAAGCTCTCTGGCCAGAACGGCAACATCAGCCCACTTTGAATAAAGTTTAAGTGCCTCAGAATTTGAAATATTAAGCTGTGTCGAAATATGAACCTCCACTCCTTTGCCGAAAGCATATTCTATAGCAGAAAGGTCTGATGCAATTATGGCATTTATTCCGTTTTCGTAGGCTGCATCGATGATGCTATGCATCTGTCCGATCTCATTGTCATAAACCGGAACGTTTACTGTAAGGTAGCTTTTAAGGCCTTTATCCCTGCATATAACTGCAATCTTTCGGAGATCGTCGAGCGTGAAATTGTTTGAAGAGCCGGCCCTCATGTTCAGCTTTTCAGCTCCGAAATATATAGAATCAGCACCTCCCTGGATCGCTGCCGAAAGTGATTCGTACGACCCGACCGGAGCCATTATCTCAATATCCTTCCTGTTCATTGACTGAAATTTGCAGGCTGCAAATATAGATATTTAATTATTCCCTGTTCATTATAATCCTGATGCAGGTGCCTTTACCGACCTCTGAATTTCTGACATAAATCTTACCGTTATGGAACTCTTCAATGATCCTTTTTGCAAGAGAAAGGCCCAGTCCCCAGCCCCGCTGTTTCGTAGTATAGCCGGGATTGAATATCTTTTTAAACGCATTACCCGGTATTCCCTTCCCGGTATCAGTTATATCAATCAGAATTGTTTTATCTGTAAGGGAAATATTAAACCTGATCTCTCCGCTTCCCTCCATTGCGTCGATGGCGTTCTTTGATACATTCTCGATCACCCATTCAAAAAGAGGGGCATTGAGCGGAACAGAGACTATTTCGGAAGGATCAAACAGAGGAATAAATTTTACTTTTGAAGAGGATCTTGTTTTGAGGTAATCGATTGTTCTGGAAATGATCGCAATAATATTATCCTTTGACAGGGCTGGTTTTGCGCCTATCCTTGAGAACCGTTCCGTTATTTTTTCAAGCCTTGCTACATCCAGGGCAATTTCATTTGTAAGCGATACATCAGGATATTTATCATAAAGCATCTCAACCCATCCGGCCAGCGAAGATGTAGGAGTCCCAAGCTGGTGGGCCGTCTCTTTCGACATGCTTACCCACACCTGGTTCTCTTCCGCCTTCCTTGAAGAGTTGAAAGCGAGATAAGCCACAAGGATAAAAAGAAGTATAATAGCAAGCTGTACGTATGGATAATAATCCAACTGAATAAGAATTATGCTATCCTTGTAATAAATCTTCGATCTGTGTCCGTTTCCAAGATCAATTACAATGGGCTTATTCTTTATTTTCCGGAGCTGTGAATAGAGAAAACCCGGGTCACGCATTCTTGTCTTATCGAAATTTTTTGATCCGATAATTGTATTCGCCTCATCGGTAAGGATAACAGGAACGCTGATGTTATTTTCAATTATTGATGACAGGAATTCAGTATGGCTTGAGTCTGGCATGGAAATGAGCCTGGTAGCTTCTGCCCATTGTTCAACCTTGATTCTCTCCTCATTTTTGAGGATGTTCACCAGAAATCGCGTGTATATCAGAGATCCAAGCCCGGTCATTATTGCGAACAGGAAAAGAAAAAGCATCCAGTTGGTTTTGTGCCGGTAATTGTTCACCGCAATAGATTTAAACTTATGAAATTAGTTATTTTTTCCTGAAGAGGTTTTTCAGCGGGGAATCATTTTTCTTCACCTGCGGTTCCTCAGCTTCAACTTTTGATGTATCTGCATCTCCCCATGTTATTTTAAACCGAGGAGCAGATTTTGCAGGGCCGGGAGTTGCGACTGTGTCCTTTTTAAACCAGCCATATTCCTGGTTCAGAATTGTTTTAAGCGTCTGCCTTTCCGTTTTAATATCGTTCTTTATCTGGCTTCCCGCTGCCTTGACATCATAGCTTACCTTGACATCTTCTCCTTTATTGACTATTTTCAGCAGCATTGATGTACGACCCAGCCCGTCGTCCTTAACAGCACCAAATTCAGTGGAATTGGGTTTTGGCTTTCTTATCTTTTTACTTAGCATTTCCGACAGCAGGATCTTCACATGATATTCGTAAACATTATCAAAGCTGTGCTTGCCGCTGATCGACAGATTAGCAGCTGATGATTTCACATCCATCTGAGGAATATACAAGAAATTATTCCTGATGAAAAACTCATTCTCGAGTTTCTCAAAATGGATGTTTTTAAGTTCAGAAATCTCAATGAATGAAGAGAGTTCCTGTATGGGCTCAAAGTCTGCCAGATCTCCGTTTTTTATAATGTATTTTCCCTCGGCTGATACCGATTTAATGATGGGTTTAAGCAAAGAATCAGCCGGGACAAGAACTGAAATATTACCTGAAATATTACCTGCAAGATTTTCAGCTTTTATAAAATTCTGGCCGAAGTTATGGAACACTTTAAAAGCTGTGTTGATATCAACAGATTCAAGGTCAAATGTGCCCCTCCCGAGAAATGATTTATCCTTATTCTGGAGTACGAAACCATTCCCAGAGACAGAACCTTCCATTGAATTTAATTTCAAGGCTTTAAAGTTGAAGATTCCCGGCTTGTAGCTCATGGAACCTCTTATTTTTTCAGCCCTGAAAGTCTTATATTCAAAATTGTCAAATCTGAAATCAAGATCCAGGATCACATCCCCTGGAAGAATATAGGCAGTATTATTCACTGAGGAAGTGTCAGAAAGCGAGGGAAAAAGAAGTTCCGGCCTTAAAGTTTTTGCTGTTAAGGCAGCCTTGGCAGTCAGGATAACGGGTTTGCCGGTAAGCCATGCCGGCAGGTTTATAAAGGTGCCGTTAAGGTTGAATTCATGCTTATGGTAGCTGAATTTAAAATCTTTTGCTGTAACAGTATCTGAAACGAAAAGAGTACCGCTTACTTTGTCGACCATTATCCTGTCGTTATGCAAACCGATTCCGAATGAATTGAAATTCAGATCAGCTTTAGGACCCAGGGCAAGGAAATCAGATATTGAAAGTTTCTCAACGGCAGGCACCTTGCCTGTTAATTCAAGGACGAAATCAACGCTCCCGCTGGCAGTTGATATTTCACGGAGACTGAAGAACTCCTTTAGTTCAGAAGGAATGAGCTTCCCCCTGAGATGCATAGTACCTTCCAGGGAATTGAAATCCGATAGTGACAGCGACCCTGAATACCGGGCAGATCCGAGTGTCCCGACAACATTATTTAAAGTGATGGTACTGGTTTCAGGGTTCATTTTAGCACCATTGGTAAAGTAACCATTGAAAGAGAGAGCATTGATATTAAGAGCTGAATTCAGGTAAGAAACATGGCCCTTTGAGAGATCAAAATTTATTTTTATTACGGGATTTACAGTCCTTGTCATCAGCCCCTTAATTGTACTGCTGATATTGAGTACACCTGCGGGATCATAGGAAGCGATCTTTTCATTGTATTTTTCGGGAAGGTACTTCTTAATGCCGGAAATATCAATGTTGTCGCCCCTTACAGCAAGATTGAGTATATCATCTTTTGAAATAAAGCCGCTTAGGCCAAAATTAATTTTATCGATTGTCAGGTTCCCCTTGCTGAACAAGATACCCTTAGGCGAGCTATGCAGGGTTACGTCAATGGCAGCCTCTATGCTTCTGCTGATATTGAAACCGTAAAGGGTGAAATTATCTATCCGCATATCACCCTCAGCAGTGAAATCAATATCATCGCCGGAGATCCTGCTTTTCATCCTGCCGTTATCAACCAATCCCCTGATAAATAGTTTTTTTGCCAGATCGTTATATGTAGCAACTACATCAGATGCATTTATCCTGTCGAGATTTATAGTGAAATTATTATCTGACACCTTGCTGGTATCTGCACTTATTTCATAATTGACAAATCCTGCAGTGTCGGTGAAAATATTCAACCGTCCCTGTTTAACGCCTATCCTGTCGATGTTATAGATGCCATGGATAATATCAGTTATGCTGAATTCGGCGATTATTGATCTTGCAAATAAAAGAGTATCAGTATTTGTATTGCCAAAGGAGGCAGCATTAAACCCAGACGATGAGTGAACCAAAACGTTCCTAAGATCCAGTGAGGCTTTAGGAAATTTTCTCAGGAAAGAGAGGTGTGACGACTCAAACTCAAATTTTGTCTGAATATTCTTGTTGAGTGATTTCAGGATCATTCCCGCAACTTTGTCCTGCAGTAAAAATGATGCGGTAAAAAGGCCGACCGTGATTATAATGATCATCACGGCAAATATTTTCAGGAGTTTTAATAGCAGTTTCATAAACCAACCGGTTACTGCCGGCAGGGCAGATAATGGTGGTCAAAGTTAATTTATTTGATCAAGATTGTAATTACCCTGCAGACTGATTGACTCCCGGGTTTGTAATACTGTGATTTTCAGGGAAGTTTTTAACTCTTATCAGGCGAAAGGAATTTTCCGCAATATTGAAAAGAAGCATTTGTCCTGATAATACCTTCCCTGAACCTGTTATTATTTTGATCACTTCATTAGCCATCAGGGTCCCGGTTATCCCCGGAAGAACTCCTGTTACGCCAACCTGAGCAGGAGCCGGATTCATAATTTCTTTTTCATTTACAGCCGGGTTGTAGCACCTGTATGTCGGCCCACCTTTATAATTAAAAACCGAAATTTGTCCCTCATATTTATAAATTGCACCGTGAACCATCGGTTTATTGAGAATGACGCAGGCATCATTGATGATATACCTTGATTCCAGGTTGTCGGTTGCATCAACAACGATATCAAAATCTTTAACTACGCGCAGGGCGTTAGCAGCATCAAGCCTGAGATTGAATATCTCGGTCTCAACAAGTGAATTGAGATGGTCAAGACGATTTTTCGCGATTATTGATTTAAGCTTGCCCACATCGTCTGAACCATAAAGTATCTGTCGCTGGAGGTTAGTTTCATCAACCATGTCGTATTCAACAATGGCAACTTTTCCCACACCTGCTGCGACCAGGTATTGGAGAACCGGACACCCCAAACCACCGGCACCGACGACCAGGACCTTTGATTTTTTAAGCTTTTCCTGACCGGCGGTGCCGATTTCAGCAATCATTATCTGTCTGCTGTATCTTCTTAATTCCCGCGGGGAAAGTATTTCATCTGCCATTATCCCGGTTAATGTTGACCATTACAAATATACTCTGTAAGCGGCAGTAATCAAATACTTTAATACCAGTGATAAAAATCCTTATCAGATTGAAAAGGCAAGTCCGATCTCAAACGGGAACAGATCAACGCCTCCGGGACCCTTTCCTTGTCTGAAAAGAGGAGTCATGTAATAAGTGCCATAGATCTCAAGGTTCTGGTAACCAATCCGGGCTGTTACTCCATACCTCAGCATGTTAAGGCTGTAATCACCGTCAGACTTTGCCTTGTCACCGTTTTCAAAGACAACTTTGGAATGAGAGCTGATCTTTACAGCACCTATGGGCCCTGCAGCAATGTTAATACGATGGTGATCGGTTGGTATCTGGATCTCGAACAGAAACGGGAGGTCAAGATAAAGTGTTGCCAGCTTTGATTTTTTAAGTGGTTCGGTATAAGGATCATTAATAATATTACCACCGGAATCTTTTATAATGTTATTATTCCCGTCGAATACGTAATTATTCCAGTTAAGGCCAAGCCCCGTTACAAACCCGATATGTCTCCCAAGGCCGATGCTCAGCTGAGAAAAGTTAAGGTTGAAGTTCACTGCTTTTCCGGAATTAAGCGACATATATTCAATTCCTGCAGGCAGGGAAAAGTTGTAATTGTCGGTAACATAATTATTAAAGCCGACTTCAATTCCGGCCCAATGGCCCTTGAAATGGGATCTTCTGTGCTCCTTTGAATCCTTATTGTCATCATTATCTTCACAAATTAAGGGATTGTCATTGTCATATTTTTCAACCTCTAATTTCGGTAGCTTTCCCTCGAGCGATTCAAGGATACTTAATCCCCTGTTCCCGACCCGGACATTAATTTCATCACCTTTATCAACATAGGCAAGCCGGTCCTGACCGACAACTACCTTCGTTATGCTATTCGAATCAGCAACAGCTGCAACCTGGTTGTCTCCTTTTTTATCAGTAGAAGAAGCCTGGCTGAAGCCCTGACTGATTATAATTGTAAGCATTAAAATTATTCCGATCTTTTTCATGATTATCAATTTATATGTTTCTTATGCTGTGACGGGGAACGTCAGGCAAAAGTTACTGCAGTTCAGTAGTTTTTCTGACAGGAGCGTTGAATTTCAGTACTTTCGAGCTGAAATAAACAGATTTAAGTTCCCCGGCTTCATCATTTGTTTTAACAAGAGCCATCTGCCAGCCCAGTAATTTATTCAGTCCATCAATTCCTGCCTGAGCAAACTCATAGCTTTGCAGGGGCACATCCGCAGCCTTCTTTTCCTTAAGGATCTTTTCGCGGAATGTTCTGGCGATAAAACGGTCCAGCCTGCTTCTTTCATCATCGTAAACCGGCTCATTAAAATTAATTGTCGATGCAATCAGCGCAGGGCTTATATTTTCAGAGTTCAGGCTTATATCCGGCATGCCGGTAAAAGTAATCTGATCAGGCCCCTGAATTCTAGCCATTCCTGCAATGGAATCAGGTATATTCTGCTGAACCGAACGGTCATTAATAGCGTAAGCAGGGATTTCTGTACCGGCTTTTATTATATTATTTTCAATCCGGGGGAAGTAGTGTCCGCTATTCCTGTCTTTGATGATAATCGGCTGTTGGATATAAATTGTATCAGAGGTTATAACTGCAACCAACGGAATGTTTTCTGCAGCCTGACGCGGGATGAACATATGGTTTAACAGTAAAAATACCATAACAGCAGCTGCGCTAAGTCCGATCACTGTCAACCTGGTAATTTTTGAAGTAAGCGCGATTCTCCTGAGATTGTTTTTATGGCTGTAGCTGATCACGGGAGGGTCAAGTTTTGTTTTTTGAATTCTGTCGAAGAGTTCCCTGCTGGCAGGGTTCAGCTCAATATTTTGAAGCAAGTCGTCCTTCTGTTCCGGAGTGAGATCTCCTTCAAGAAATGAGGCAGAAAGATATTCTATCTGTGAGGCTGTGATTTCTGCTGAGGATTTAAGAAGCTTTTCCTTTCCGGCAAAAGCATCATTGACCGGAGATATCCTGGCAATCATAAGTGAATCTGCCTCTTCCCTGATATCCGGGTTCTCATTGAGAAAAGCCATGAGAACATCCGTCTGCTGAACGGTGAGAGTTCCGTCGAGCCAGTCGATTAACCATGTTTCGTAGTTTAATCTGTCGGGCTTCATGGCTAGATTATGGTTTCAATTTTTCCAATATAATTCTTCAGGGCAATTCTTCCCCTGTATATATTTATTTTAACCTGGGCCTCGGTAAGACCTGCTATCTGCCCGATCTCTTCATAACTATATCCTTCGTAATCCCGAAGAAGGATAACTGATTTTTGCTGTTCAGGAAGCCTCGACAGAGCAGCATGAAGGATTTCGTTCAGATCGGAATACTGCGAATTAATTAACAGATCCTCTTCGTGTGATTCCCCGAGCAGGGTTACTCTCTTTTCCTTCCTGATTATGTCGATCATATTATGATAGGCTGTTGAAAAAAGCCATGATTTCACGACCCTGTATTCTATTTCAGCGACATGCCGCCAGAGCTTTTCATAGCTGTCCTGAACGATATCGTTTGCCCGGTCATCATCCTTCAGATCAGCACGGATGAACCGGTAAACGGCATCAGCAAACTCCTCAACAGCCCTGTTATACTCCCTGACAGTCATAAAACGTTTTACAATACAAAGACGTTATGTAAGGCAAAAAGTTACATAATAAACGACGAAAGCGATAAAATTTATTAGTCTGAATTCAGAGAGGCGATTAACGATTTAACCTGTTCATATGATTCTTTTACTTTGGTAGGGAAGGAATAATGTACCAAATTGGACTTGATACTAACACCGTTTTTCCCGGGGTCAATCCATGCAATATGCATAACGTTGAAAAGGATTTTTGTGTCATTTGAATCGGTCAGTTCAATAAAAATGTTTTTCATGCCAGTATGGATTTATTGTTAAATGATATTTAAAAAAATAGGACATGCGATTACATGTCCTATTAAACTATGAATTCAAATATTATTATTTCTTCGGCTGATATATCCTGACCCAGTCGATCTCCATGGATGTCATGCTGTTAGCAGGCTTGTCAAGGCCTCCGGAAAAGAGGATATACATCGGCTCCTGCGGAACATCTGCTGTCTGGGTAAGAACCTCGGTATTATTGATTTTCCAGACAAGTTTATCGGCACTCCATTCGAGAGAGAAGATAAAGAAATCATTTGCATATTTTGATCCGATAGATCCTTTTACCCTTTTATTTACATCGGCAAAATAGTTAACGGCAACCTTCCCGTTCAATGTCCGGCATACATCGATATGCGGAGTAATCTTATCGGCAAGCATCCAGAAAGCCGATTTGGAAGAAGGATCGCCAAGCTTGATTTTTGCAGAGAATGTTCCATATTTCTGCCTGAAGCTTTTACCGGTATTAATAAGCCCTGAAGTGAAAGCAAATTCCTTTGTCTTAAAACCGTCGGCACTCGACCATACTTTACCCTGAACCTTCTGTGGCTTTGTAATGATCTTCAGGACGCTGTTCCTGATCTCGAAATTATCTTTTTCGGTATATGCCTGCAGGTCAGTTTCAACGGAATATCTGTCATGAAGAATTTTATCTCCCCAGAAGTAGTTTGTGAGCCATGTTTTAGTGTTCAGATTATCTCCTTCAAATTCGTCGTTGAAAGTCATCTCCCTGTTCTTCAGAACATTAAATTTATCTGAGTCCTTAACTTTGAAGTACCAGAGAACATCCTCATCTTTTTTAAGCTTGTCGAACTCCTGAAGCTCCTTGAACATTTCGCTCTTTTCGAATCTTTTCTTATCGAGCAGGTAATTTTTCTTTTCTTTAAATTCCGGAGTGGCAACATATTCCTTAAGCTCATTATACCTGGCAAGGCGGGTTGAACCATCTGTATTCAGGAAGTTGGCGTACTCCTTCGATTTTTTAAATGTGTAATATTCCTTAATTTCCGAACCTGATTTAAGCCTGTTGAATTCACTGAGTTTCTTTTCATCCTCTGATCCCTTGAATTCCTTTGATTTAGATTTTTCCCTGAACTCGAGAGACTGGACAAGTTTTTCAAGGGATTCATACCCTTTGATCTTATCAGATCCGTCAAGTTCCTGGAATTTTTTCAGAGATGATCCTCCGATAGTTCTGAAATAGAGAACTATATCCTTTGCTTTCTGCAGAGAAAGGAATTCTTTCTCCCTGGCATACTCCTCAGAACCTTTAAAGCTTAAGGATTCGATCTCTTTCTTTTTCTGAAGGAATGAGGATGAGGTGATCAATTCTTTTAGTTCTGTGAATTTTTTCAGGGTATCTGACTTTGCGAAAGCATTTAGCTTGTCAAATTCAGCTATCAGAGCTTTCTCAGCCTGTTCAATTTTAGCAGTTGACGGGATCAAACCCAAAAGAAACTTGAGACTTGCCATTGCATAAATGTTTTAAGTACAACTGATAAAGATAGAAATTCTTTATAAAACAAACGTTCAAACAGCCTCAAATATTTGTTTTTTGAAAAATATGTGAATGTTGCAAAAATTCAAATGCACCAAAAGGGCAACAGGTAATAAAAGGCAAAATTCCGATTATTCGCATAAAACAGAGTTAGTAGAAATTTTCTACTTTTGCCGCAGCAATATTAGTATTTATGGCACTTATACATGAATTTGAAAACAGCGGTAACTGGCTTTTTAAAAGAAGAAGCTGGCTCCCGGTAATTTTAGTTGCTGCCGGACTCGTAATGATGTATCTCGGAAACAGGCAGGCAATAATTTTTGACCTGCGGGATGAAATGATCTTTCTTGGCGTAAGTATGCTGGGAGAGGTAATAAGAATTATTACAGTCGGCTTTGCCCCCAGGAACACCTCTGGACGCAACACTGATGCCGGCCAGATTGCTGATGAGCTGAACGTGACAGGTATCTATTCCATAGTAAGGCATCCGCTTTATATCGGCAATTTTTTCATGTGGCTGGGACCTGTTCTATTCGTGCATTCTGCCTGGTTCACTTTGGTTTTTTGCCTAGTCTACTGGCTCTATTACGAGAGGATAATGTTTGCCGAGGAGCAGTTTCTTAGAAGAAAATTCGGAGAGGCGTATGATAAATGGTCTGAAAAAGCAGGCTCGTTTATCCCTTCGTCAATTAAATATATTCCGTCAAAGCTTTCATTCTCAATCCGCAATGTGCTAAAGAGGGAATACAATAGTTTCGTGAACATATTCGTTATTTTCTTCCTTCTCGATATTTTCAGGAACTTTTATCTTTCAGAACGAATATACTTTACCCGGATCTGGTTAATACTCTTCATTGCTGCAGTTGTTATCTGGGCAATAATAAGGTCAATCCACAAGTACACAAAATGGCTTGAAGTGGAAGGGAGATAATTCCCGGCCAGAGCCTTTGTAGCTAACATAATGCTATTTCAACACCTCATCGCTATGAGCCTGTTTTTGCTATCTTTACAGGGTGGCGAAAGTAATAAAAAAGATATTGTCCTATATTCTTGCACTGCCTGTACATTTTTACAGGTATGCAATCTCTCCATTCTTAAGGCCCGCTTGTCGGCATATCCCTACATGCTCTGAGTACATGCTCGATGCTCTTAAAATCCACGGGCCATTTACTGGTTTTGCAATGGGGTTTAACAGGATATTGAGGTGCCGTCCGAGAGGAACGCATGGCTACGATCCGGTACCGTTGTTCAGATTCAAGAGATATCATCCCTTTTCAATATTATTAAGAAGAAGTAAAAGAGGGAACAGGCTAAAAAGATAAATTGATTTAACTACAAAGGTGCACAAAGTGCTTAATGGATTAGAGCCATAATTACTTGACTTATAAAAGCCACGAATGTGGCTTAATGTGAATAACCCCCGGTGCAACCGGGGGTTTAACTACCATAAACGACAAACAGCTCTGAAAGAGCTGAATATAAAGTTGTTAAGCCCCATCAGGGCTTGAGATCAGAGGCGGATTAGCCACCCCCGGTTGCACCGGGGGTTATTCATATCTGGCTCTTTCAGAGCCGCCTCTCCATTTTAAAAATTCAGCTCTTCCTTCAGATGTTTGTATCCGGCCCTGCTGACCGGCAGCTTTTCGCCTGATTTAAGAATAGCAACATGATTGTCTTTTCCGTACGGTTCAATACGGTTGATATCCAGTATCCGTACGATATATGAACGATGCACTCTAACAAAATCAGTTCCCGGAAGGTTATCTTCATAAAACTTCAAAGTCTGCTGCTTAAGAGCTTTTCCTGCTGAATGGTAAACCATCACATAATCGTCCTCGGCTGCAATGTAGCGCACCTGGTCAATAGGAATGAGATTTATTGCATTTCCCTTTCTGACTACAATCCGGTTGAGCGGACCACCTTGCTCGGGCATCCTTTCGATAAGCCTTGAAGGGGGGATTCTTTCTGTTTTTTCAGGGCCGGATCTTTTAATCACTTTGTTAATAGCTTCATGAAGACGTTCTTTCGGGAAAGGTTTTAAAAGATAATCCACGGCATTCATTTCAAATGCCTTAATTGCGAACTGATCATACGCTGTTGTGAATATTATTGCCGGCTTTTCAGTCATGACTTCAATTAATTCGAAACCGGTGAGCCGGGGCATCTGGATATCCAGAAATACCAGATCCGGTTTTAATTCGGAGATAGTCTTTAAACCCGAGAAACCATCTGCACATTCAGCAATAATATCAATTTCCGGAGCATCATTAAGATAATACCTCATGAGTTCCCTTGCCGGAGCCTCATCGTCGATTATTACTGTTCTTAATTTTTTCATTTATGAAGAGAAGATTTGTTTATGCAAATTCTGCAGGCATGTAAAGGTTCACAGTAAAGACACTATTCTTTTTTTCAGTCCTGAGGGATGCTTTGTTGCCATAAATGAGTTCGAGTCTTCTTATAACATTCAGCAGCCCTGTGCCTGTGCCTTTTGCCGATGAAATCCCGTTCTCGTAGCTATTGCTGATAGTGATTGCAAGGATACCTTCAGATACTCCGGCAGTTGTTATAATACTTACACATCCGGTGCTTTCATATACCCCATGCTTTACAGCGTTTTCATAAAGTGGCTGAAGAAGCATCACGGGAATTTTCGCCTCCAGCGTTATTCCTTCTATATGCTCTTCAGTAGAAAGTCTGTCACCAAATCTGACTTTTTCAATATCAAGATACAGCCTCAGGTTATCGAGCTCGCTCCTGAATGAAACAGGCTGCTCATCCTTTCTTGAGAGA
>Ga0224524_1000562_pt1 | contig 13873 bp, 11 predicted proteins | sample CFST75metaG_FD_179895 | JGI IMG/M metagenome (GOLD analysis project Ga0224524, IMG submission 179895) | Peat soil microbial communities from Stordalen Mire, Sweden - C.F.S.T75 | ecosystem: Environmental > Terrestrial > Soil > Wetlands > Peat | place: Sweden: Norrbotten County, Stordalen Mire... | reverse complement strand
AACCTGAGCCGGCGCAACAAAAACAAACCCATCATTAGCGCGCAGAGGAAAATCTTGAGCATCAACAACGGCCTGCAATGATGGCTCGCTGCCATTATTATTATCAAGCACATACAAAAGAAAATCATGGCAACCACGATAGGAAATCGGTTCATGCATAATAACTAAACGCTTGAATCCCATAGCCTTTACTTCCAGACTTGAAAAAGAGTCACGAATTAAAAAAGCCATTTCTAAACTTGGGGCTGTAAAATTCAAAGACTTGCCCTTACGCCGGATATTTTCCGTCGTTCTTTTTTCGGCCACGAAATCTCGGCCTTTAATGATGGCTAATTTTGTCGTAATGCCTTTAGTTGAAACTGGCTTGGCTTCGGTTAGAATTTCCCGTGTTTGTAGATTGATAAATATTCCCTTACCCTCAAGGCGAGCAGGCCAACCAGACATCGCCAATCCGTCCGAGGTTACACTCGGATAAATTATGTTATTTTTTTGCTGCCAATTTCTTTGCGGCTGGCTGATTAAATATTCTCCCGAATTAATTAATCTGACAGCCTCTTCCGGGTCATTACCGCCGACTTGTTACATAATATTTTTTACCAAGGCATTTAATTTCCCCGGCATAATATTAGCAATGAGAAATTCAGGCTTTTCCAGTATTTCCTTGGCACTGGCACCATTTTCTTTGTTTGTATTCACGTTTACCTCCGTTTTAATAATTTCTCTTCTCCGAGAAGGAACTATGAACATAATAGTCATAGCCAGAAAAAGCCGGTTTGCTTTAAGACTGGCATTTTTTGGCTATGACCATTAAAAAAATACTTTGTTAAAGAACAGAGTAAATTATCATGTAAATAAAATTTGGTCAACTCTATAACTCGTCGGTTCAATAAGCAGGGGCAACACCTGCATAGACAGTTCTAACTATAAAATACCATAAATACTAAACAATTAATCCTATTTGCAGCTTCGCATTGAGCGCATCCGCTACTTTGCCAAGCAAGCTAATTGAAATATTTTGACGACCACTTTCAAGACGAGCAATATTGCTCTGAGTGGAACCAATTTTTTCAGCTAGTTCGGATTGGCTCATATTTCTTATTTTTCGTAATTGCAAAATCTGATACGCCAAATCCAACTGGCGACCGTATTCATCAAAAAGTTTTTTTGCCTCTGGGTTTTTAAGTTCTTTGACTAAATATTCGTCAAAATCAGTTATTTTCCCAATATTATTTTTTTTATTTTTCATATTTATTTTTTAAATTTAAGGAATTTATATATTCCAAAACTGGTTCTTTCCCGGTTCGGCTATCTCTATAAAATTTAACTCTGTATTTTTTATTATATATCATATATGATATGCAGTCAATAATTAAAATTGTTTACTTATCATAACAAATGCCACATGAAGAAAAGATAAAGATTCAATTAAAAAGGGGGAGACAAAAAAAGAGGCCGTTTATCGGTCTCTTTTTCTTATATTAATTTAAAAATTATATTTTCCCCCAGTACCTGCTTTACCTTCTTTACCTTATCTCTTTGCCTTAGCTCTATCATTTTCCGTTAAAAATTTCTTACGTAATCTGACACTCTGCGGAGTAACTTCTAAATATTCATCTTCATTAATAATGCTTAAGCCTCTTTCCAAAGATAATTCCCAAGGCGGAGTTAAGGTAATAGCTTCGTCAGAACCGGAAGCGCGGACATTAGTTAATTTCTTACCCTTAATCGGATTAACGGCCATATCATTTCCCTTGGCCACGTTACCGATAACCATGCCTTCATAAACATCAATATTCGGCTGAACATATAAGACACCTCTATCTTGCAAATTCCATAGTGAGAAAGCCAAGGCTTTGCCGGTCACCATAGAAATCATGGAACCGAGCTGACTTCTTTCCACATCACCAACCCAAGGTCTGAAGCCGATAAAATGTGAACATAAAATACCTTCACCTCTAGTATCAACAACAAATTCTTCACGATAACCTAAAATACCGCGCGTTGGAATAGCAAAAATAATTCTGGTCTGACCATTATGAGTTTTCAAATCAGTCATCTGACCCTTGCGGCGAGACATTTTATCAATCACGACACCGGAACATTTTTCCGGAATATCAACGGTTATTTCTTCAAACGGTTCTAATTTAACGCCATTTTCTTCCTTAACAATAACTTGCGGTTGAGAAACTTGAACTTCGTAACCTTCACGGCGCATGTTTTCAAGTAGAACGGCGATATGTAATTCACCACGGCCAAAAACTTTATAAGAATTGGCATCAGAGAAATCAATCTTTAAACCAACATTAACTTCAAGTTCTTTTTCCAAGCGCTCTTTTAGTTGGCGGTTGGTAACATACTTACCTTCGCGACCGGCAAAAGGTGAATTATTAATTAAGAAATTTAAACAAATAGTCGGCTCATCAATAGAAATAGCTGGCAGTGCTTTTTGATCGGCTGACTCAGAAATTGTTTCTCCAATATAAATATCAGTTAAACCAGCAATCAAAACGATATCACCAGCAATGGCTTCTTGAATTTCTTTACGCATTAAGCCATGGAAAGTAAATAATTTTGTCACTCTGCCGGAACGCGTATCACCATTTAAATTTTCGACAAAAACATTTTGCCCAGTTTTAACTTTACCATTATATATACGAGCAATGGCACAGCGACCAAGAAAATTATCATAAGCCAAATTAAATGGCTGAGCGGCAAGCGGCATATCAATCATTTCTGGAGTAGCGGCCGGAGAAACATGCTCAAGAATCAAATCGAGCAAAGGATCTAAATTATCGGCTAAATTATCAGCCTCTAAACCGGCGCGGCCAGTTTTACTAATTGCATAAATAACTGGAAAATCTAATTGTTCGTCGGTCGCCCCTAAGTCTAAAAATAATTCATAAACCATTTCAGAAACTTCGGCCGGACGAGCGGCTGGTTTATCAACTTTATTAATAACGACAATTGGCTTTAAGCCTAATTCTAGTGATTTTTTTAAAACAAATTTTGTCTGCGGCATCGGACCCTCTTGAGCATCGACGACTAAAAGCACAGAATCGATGGAGCGCAAAACACGCTCAACTTCAGAACTGAAATCAGCGTGGCCGGGAGTATCAACGATATTAATTTTACTGTCCTTATAAAAAAGACTGCAATTTTTTGCATAAATAGTAATACCTCTCTCCTGTTCAATGGAGTTGCTGTCCATACTGATGTTTTCTTCAACCATGCCGGTCTGTTTCAGTAAAGCGTCGGTTAAAGTTGTTTTACCATGATCAACGTGAGCGATAATGGCGATGTTTCGAATTTCCATATTTTTAATAATTTTAGATAAAATAAAACGCGACGTCTTCAAGTCGCGCAGGCGAACCAACAACCATTACATATTAACAGGTAATAATGAAGATGTCAAATATAACATAAAAGACGGGGTTACGAGGCCCGTCTTTTATATTTAAATCAATCTAAACTTATTTGACTTCACCTATGCCAATTTGGCGTAAGTTTGCATTAGTGATACCTAAACCTAACTTTCTCATGATTGAGTAAGCATCGGCTGGGCGACCTAAATAATACATCTTTAAGTCAATTGGGTTAACGTAGTAAGCCTTGCCAGAATCTTGTACCTTCAAAAGAATGCGTCCGGCTAATCTAGCTGGAGCTTTACCATTCTTGAAAGTGGCAAAAGTCTTATTGTTTACACCAAGAGCGAGCTTTTTCATAATTAAAAAAGCATCGTCAGCTGTACCTAAATAATACTTTAAGCCATTAATTGGATTAACATACCAAGATTGACCCTGAGCCTGAACCTGTAAAAGGATACGGCCGGATAAACGCTTAGCTAAAGCTTTGTTAATCTTCTTAACCAAATTCTTCTCAGCTGCTAAAAATCCAGAATTATCAGTCGTACCAGTGACAACTGTCGTTGGAACGCCACCGATAATTTCGGTTGTACATGCACGACGAGCTGCGTCAATTTGAGCAGCCGTTAATGAACAATTGCTTGGAGTTCTGGATGCAATACTGCGATATTGGTAACCAACAAAGCAATTAGCAGCAAAATCACCATAGACTACGCTTGTACAAGCTTGGGCAACTGTACCGCCGCCTCCGCCGCCTCCGCCATTTGAAGATGTGTTACCAGCAACAAATGAAGATAAGTGGGTTGTAGCAAAAGTACAAGAAGTGCCAGAAACAGTACAGGCTCCAACATTGGACCAAGTACCATTAGCGTCTTTACGATAAATGTTTAAATTCTGACCATCATGGCCTGATCCAACATTTAAAGTAATTGTGATTGCCGGGCTAACAGTTAGATCAAAATTAGGCATACCAAAAGAAAGAGCGGAACCCGCTACAGTCACATTAGATAAGCCAGAAGTTGATACATCGTTTGCGGCCGCTAAATTGGAGAAATTAGCACTTGAACCGGAAGTAAATGTTGTTCCACTTGGAATGCTAATTGTTACCCCACTGGCGACATTTAAAGTTACCTTATCAGTGAAGCTAACTGCTGTTGTATTCGTAATACTAGAGCCGTTAGGAACCATCACACCACCCTGGACTAAAGTAGCCATGCTAGACGGAGTAACACTATAGCCATTTAAAGCACTATAAGATGTGGCTGCGTCAACATAACCATAACCGAAACCATAGCCGAATGTGCTTGGATTTCCGGTAGTTTTATAACCAGCGAAGGTGCCGCCATCAAAACCATAACCGTAGCCGTAGCCGTAGCCGTAGCCATTGCCCCAACCAGTGGTATTATCTTGACGAGCGAATTGAGCGTAAATGTTCGGACCAAAAACAAGGGAGAAAGCGGTAATAGCTAAAAAGCCAAATATCGCTCCAGCCAATTTTTTCTCCGAAAAAACAAAACCTTTTATTTTTTTCATTTTTTTTGAAATAAGCAATTATAAAATTACGTAGTTTCTATAATTGTCTCATTTTTTTACTTATTTTTAAGTCGACCTTTATGATGTAATATTATAGCCCGATTCTTGACAAATTACAATAATTTTCAGTAACAACTCTTTCTCAGTTCCCGAATTTGCGTTATGACCGTAATTACTAAAAAGTAATAAGCATAGACGGCCATTGTTTCGGCGAGGCTGTCTTTTTTGGCAATCAAAAGGATGGGGCAAGAGGCCAAAAGAACTAAAGCGGCGCCCGCGGATAAGCGGCTGTCTAAAATATATAAAAATGAAATTAAAGCATAGGCTAAAATCAGAAAATCAAGGACAATAATATTCTTATAAAGCGCAAAGGCGAGAACAAGAATAATTAGAGAAATTTTTAAATAATCGCGCCAGGTTAACTTGGCTAATTGTCTTTTCGTAACCAGTAAATATTTTTTAAATTGCGGGGCAAATTTAACGGGAAAAATTTTAAATTTTCCGGAAAAGCTAAACTTAAAAGTCAAAATGAATAAAAGGGTAAAAAATATAGCCGAGGCATGGAAGCCGGGCCAATAGAAAAAAGCGTGCCAAGTTTTGGAAAAGATGGAAACGAAAAGCGACAAGAAATAAAAACCAATAAAATATGGGTAAAAACCCCTTATCTTCCCTTTTAACTCCTGCCTTAAAATTTTTGTATTAATTTTTTCCTCCATATAAATTTAGATTTTTCTTAACACCCTGATAATCATAAAAAACGAGAACTAGTAAAACAAGCGACGCCCCGCCAAAAACAATACATAAAGAATAAATTATCTGCCAAACCGACTGGTGGAATAATATTAGACAAATGATTTCAAAACCAGCGGCTAAAGATAAGACAACAAGCCCGCGGCGTTTCGCGAGGGCTAAAAAATATTGCGCCAAAACGGTGAGCAAGGTTAAGCAAATCATGGCCAGTGAAAATATTGGTAAATACGGCGCAATGCTTAAATATTTAAGACCGACTAAAATCTTAATAACAAATTCGGGGAACAAAGAAATAACGGCACCGGCGGGAATAGCGAGAGCAAACATTAAACCGATTGATTTTAGCAAAACGGTATGGCGGCGCAGGCTAACATCATCTTTTAAATTCGCGATGACCGGAAACATAACTAAGGGCACGGCCCCGCCGACAAAAAAGATAATCCGGCCGATAGTGAGCATCGCTCCATAGAGACCGGCTTGCTCCGGGCTAAAAAATGATTTTACAAACAGCATGTCGTAATTATAGAAAAACTGCGACAGGGCCGTGAACCATAAAACTAAAAAAGCATAGCGGCCGAGTGATTTAAGAGAACCAGAAAAGGGCTTGTTCTCGCGCGGTAAATCTAGTTTTTTTATTTGTCCATAACTTATACCCAGAGCGATTAAACTATTTAGGCCGAGCGCAATCGCGGCACCAAATAAACCGTATGGCCAAATAACAACTAAAAGAACGATTAAAACTAGGCGGCTCAGCGCATCTAAAAAATTATTTAGGGATAAGGCCGGAAAATTCTGACGGCCGGTTAAAAGCGCGCGGTTGACGCTCAGGGGAAAAATATAAAGCACGCTTAGCGCCGCGATGATCAAAGTTGAACTATGACTAATTTTAAATAACTTATTTAAAAGACCGGAGAAAATAAAAACTAAACCAAATAATAATAAGCCGGCATAAAACAAACGAGTAGAAGCGCGGCGACGCAGCGATTTAATTTCTTCAGGCGCGCTTAATGATAAAACGGAAAATTCTTTAGTGAGAGCAGTTAAAACAACGGCGGCAATAATACCCAGAAGAGTGACAAAGGATAAAAGGGCTTGATAATCGCCATATTCCGGAATGCTGAGATGGCGCGTTAAAATCGGATGGACTAAATAATTTAAGGCGGCCGAGACAAAAGTCGCGACGGTTAAAATAAAAGTCCCGCGGACGAATTTATCGTTAAGTAATTGTTTAAGATTTAATTTCATAAACGAGTAGAGTTGGTGTTTCTAAAATTAGGTGTAAATAAGAAACATTATTAAGCCAAAGATAAGTCGTAAAATCAGAGTCTTTCGCGAGGACAACATAGTGGATTGAATTAGTTGAAGTGCCTGAAAACAATGGCGATTGAAACTTCCCTTGCTCTGCTAACCAGGCCTCCACGGCTTGACCCTCTGAATCCTGACTATTATCATAAATACCGCCCCACTCCATATTTGTACCGCTTTTAACCGGACAAGTAAAAAAGGCTGATGCCGGATTAGCCATAATTTTTCCCGACCAGCTAAAACCAAGATATAAATGCCAAGGTAAAAATAGAATCCGATCACTGCAACCATAAGACTGGGCCGCGCGGTTCATTAAAAATTTATCAACCCGACTCCAGTCTTCCGGATAGGGCAAGGCCTTAACTTGGCGATTAAAACCCCAAACTAGAGAGGGCGCACCCATAATAATTATGGCCGCTAAAACAAAGGCACTTAAAATTTTATTCTCGGAAATAAATTTTGCCTGGCGCAAACGAGCGGCGCCGAGCGTCAGATAAAAAAGATAAATTGGAATAATAACCGCTACCCATTTCTGCGGCTCACGCAGACCCTTATAGTATGGCAAATGATTATATAAAAAAACAGTGAGACTACTAGTCAAAGGCGACTTAATACCAACCGCCAAAATAACGGCGAGGGCAAAAATTATTAATAAACTCGCGCTTAAAATTTTCTCGGTCCGGGGACGTTTTCTAAAACTTAAAAATACGCCGTAAAAAATTATCGGCAGGAGAAAAATAAAACTTCTCTGCCAGCCGGGCTGCTCAGTTAAATCTAAATAGCGCAATTGATCTTTGCCCCAAAATCCGCTCATGAGTAAAACATTAGAAAAAGTTTCGGCCGGTGTATTGCCGGAAGTAGCAAAGGCGGATAAATCTTGCGTGCTAATACCGTTACTGACAAAGCTGGCCGTCGGCGAAGCGCCGGAGATAAGAGCATAAAGCCAATTCGCATTTAAAATTAAAACAATAAAAAGAGCAACGAGCGCATACCGGTAGAATTTTTTATTCAAGTTCCCCGCTTTAATGTCTTTACGCTTCAAATAAAGACCAATTAAAAATAATAAATAAAACGGCGCGAGAAAAAAGATAAAATGCAGCGAAAACATGAAAACGAGTGCGCTGCAAATCGCGGTATAAATCAAATCTTTAAAATCTAAAGTCCGCCAAACTTTTAAAAGATAAGCGAGCGTTAAGAGCAAAAAGCCATAAGCGATAATAATTCCGAATTGGCCATAAAGCGCGCGGTCGTAAACAAAGGGATTAAAGAGAGCAAACAAGCTTAAAACAAAAACTAAGCCGGACGAATTACTAACTGAATCATCGGGCTTCTTTTGAAATTCAATAATTTCTGAAACTAATTTGCGGCCGCCCAATAGGACTAAAATTAAAACTAGACTGATAAAAACTTTTTCTAGAAAGGCGACAGAGAAAACAAAAGAAAGCGCCTTGATAATTAAATTAAACAAAAACCAAGAACTGCGCCAGTCCAAATTTATTATCGGACCCCAAACCGTGTCGGTAAAAAAAAGATAGCCAGGTTTTAGAAACCAAGGTAAAGCTATTACTAAAATAATTAAGAGATAGGGCCAAAAATTCTGGCCGTATTTTCTCAGGATAAACTTCATATATTATAATTATATTAGCATAAATGGGAAATTTTGGATATTTTTATAATTCTCTAATTACTCCCCTGATCTTCTCCGCGCTTGGCAATTTTGTTTTATATATTGAAATAAATATCTTCTCTTCAAGGCCATTTAAAGCATAGCCAATATACTTATTCATCTGCCCAATATCGCGACTATCTAGTTTATTAGCTTTTAGATCTACCAGAACGATACAAGGTATTCCTCGGTGATACAAGACCAAATCTATATTTTGATCGGTTTCTTGGTAAAGATGGCTTTTGATTTGTTTAGCCAGTTCTCTAACCGACCAGGAATTAGCGATAATTTTGTTCTCATAGAAACGACGTTCTTTCTGATTGACAATTGTAATCAGGAGAACATAGTGTTTCCAGCTCAATTGTTCGCGCAGTGTGCGAACAATTGGATAACACTTATAAAATCTAATAATTTCAGACAATCTTGGTCTAGCAGTATTCAAATCAATCGCCAAATTATTTAATAAATATTTACCATAGTCTGCCCTGTCCTGATATTTTAATTCTTCTCTAACTATCCTTTCGCCAATCTGCCAGCGAGTTTCAACTAGAACATTATCAACCACTTTATTTACATTATATTTTCCCTTTTCAATAATGCTTTTTAATTCGTCTAAAAGACTTTGGTAATTTTCCTGATTAATAATTACTTCTTCACTCTCTTTCTTTTGTTCTTTGGACATAAATTTAAAATCACTTTTTAGTCTGCTTATTATAGCAAAAGCATCATTATGCCCGCTTAAAGAAAAGCTCAAGAAATTCTAAAGTCTAATTTTCCAGATTATAATTCTTAAAGAACTTAATTGATTATTTGCCGCCTTCCGGAGTTTTTGTCGGCGTCGACAAAAAGTAGCATAATGTTAATCAGTTTTATATTATTTGCCATCAGAGAACTCTAACTTCAGTTGGTGACAAAATGTCACCAACTCACTTACTTTCTAGCCGTATAATCATTAGGCTGGCTTGTTAAAACCTGCACCACGTCAACCACCAAAAACCACCATTCATCATTGTCCCAGCCTTACTCCACCCATTCCCCAACCCCGCCATGGTGCGAGCAGGTCCCGCGATGATTCTAGCTAAAGTTATGGTAACTTTTTTACCTCTTTATTTCTATTGGCTTCAATTCGCTTTAAATCCTCTTCCGGTTTTAGATATTCAGGCTTAATGCCTCGAGAAAGAAGGGTCTCACGCGTAGCCTGGCTGTTTTTAACAACCTCGCTATTCATATTTTCTTTGCCTTGAATATTTTTATCTTTGATATTGTAATCAGTCATGGCTAAGGCAAAATCCTTAGCCTTTAACTCAACATGGGTATCAAAATCCGCTAATGGTCGACCAGCCGGTATATTTCTCATCTTTTTTAATTTTGCCGCTGAAATCCCGCCATAGAGCGCTTCAATATGTTTATTCTTAAAAGTAGCGAACTCAACTTGAAATTTTATCCCGCGAGAATAGACTGTTGATTCAATTTTATTTTCAGTTTCTCTTAACCTTGCCCTAGCTTCTAGTCTCTTATCTTCATAATCCCTTTTTTCCAATAATTCCTGCTTCCTGGTCTGAGTTGCAAAATAGGTTTGAGCTAAAGCAATCTGCGGTTTACGAGAGTCTCCGTTCTGAGCGATTAGATAACACGCATAACGAGTCAGAAAATAATCCTCCTTCGGGCGTCCTTCTGGAGTTTTTACCGGCTCCGGTAAAAACTCCTTAGCTGATAAAAAATGGCTTTCTACAGAATGATCACTTATTTTGCAAGATACCTTTGCTTTTTCTATTACTTCTATAAATTTTTGCCATTTTATATACCCCAATACCGTCATAAGATCACGAGCGGACCAAAATTCCATCTTTTCTTTGTCGCTAGATATTCTTTTTATTGCTTCGAGACTATCTTGAATCCGCATTAAGGCTTTGTCCATAAATTTGCCAATTAATTATTATGCCGGTATTATAGCACCATTATATCTCAATATCAAGGCTAATATTAAATAAAATATAGATAAAATTAAGTTAAAATATCTTAATCTATTTTTAGGCTAACCTAAAACGTAAACCAAAAAAGAACTTAATTTAACCATTCCCCAACCCCGCCATGGTGCGAGCAGGTCCCGCGATGATTTTGACTAAAGCTATATGAACCATCACGGCAGCGCGCGCTCGCTCCTACCGGGATACTGGCGGCAAGCGCCGGTGAATGAACTTCATTGCCATCAGTATTTACGTAATGGTTATCATTGGATAATTCAGGGTTATTATTATCGGTGCTTACACTAGTAACTTTAGGGACCTCATTATTATGGACCGGAACGGCGACCTTTTGCGCCGGAGCGGCTGGTTCTGCTTTCTGTTGCACTGAGTTAACGGTGGCCTTGACCGAGTTGGTAGTAGAAGCAATAACAATTGGACTAGCCGAAGAGATTATGGGTTGCGTTTGATAGTCAGCCGTGCAACCCGCGAGAAATAGCGGGGTGAAAAATAAGAATAGATAAAATTTTTTCATGATTTTAAATTTAATTGCAAGATTAAATATCAATTATCTTGATAGCAGCTGAAGAATAGTTGCAGCTGTTAACCCAAGACTTGTGCCAGTCTTTAATATTAAATTTATTAACTCTGTTATACCTTTTCCATCTTTAAGACCATCTTTAACCTTCTCTAAAAAGTTGCGCTCTGGAGTGTCTTTTTTATAATTTTCCAATTGTTTAGTAATTAATTCTGTCATTTCTACTATAATTTCAAATTTCAGTGACTGACTTTGATTTTGCGTTGTATTAATAACTGTACTAGGCGTACCATCAAGGGGATTTCTTTCTTCAAAAAAATATTCACCATAAAGAAGGGTTATTAGCCCACCTAATTGGAATAAAAAATTATCTAATTCTACATAATTATATTTATAGTCATCATTTAAACCCATTCTCGCGGTTTTAATCTCCAATTTAAAGTCATTGTATTCTTCGTGAGTAATTTCAGTTAACCTGCCAAGCGTATTATGATAGCTCTCCCACATTCCGGAAGATTTGACACTATTATTAGTTATTTTAACTTGAGAAAGCTGATTTAAATATCCCTGCAGTTGTGAATAACTTGGTCTTATGTTTTCTTTCATATATTTATTAATTATTTTTCTACGTCTCGATTATCTTCAGTATTCTTATTCTTTCTCCTCTTCGCAAAGTCCCAACCCAAATACCCTAAGCAGCCCAACAAAGTCATTCCCGAAACGAATAACCCAACATAGAATAATCTTTGCGGCCAAAATTCAACCACTAATTCTAAATCATAACTACCATCAGCATTCCGCACACAAAGCGCCTTCCCCGCCGGCGCCCCGCAAAGTTCAGCCGGGTTAATATTCCAGGAGTTGGCATAGCCATTAACCATTAAATGATTCTGATTATCGTCAACCATTTTCTTAAACCAAGTTTCATAAAAACTTCCCGGCGCTAAATTATCGTTTTGAATCGTGTCCTGAAAATTCTTAGAAATAAAATCAATCTTATATTGCTCATTATAAGCAAAGACTTCCCGGTTATTTTCCCATTTAACATGTTTGATATTCTGCTCTTTTAAATTACCCAGAGTAGAAATATCGCCGGAATTTATAAGCTTAGTTAATTCTTCGAAACTCGCTTGATCGTCAAGATTACCGTCAAGAATTTTATAATCAGCCGGATTAAAATTAAGGGTGCTCTTTTTATCAGCCACTAAATAAGTCTTCCAGCCGTCATGAAATGATTCGGAAAAGATTAGGGGAAAATTATTTTTAGCGTGATGAATTATAACGCGATATTTAGTCGGATTAATTTTTTTGAATTCAATGACAGGGGTATTACTGACTGTTTCTTTTTTAAGTTCATCGGGGTTAAATGACGTTGAGGTAGAAATCGCCGTTGAAGGGCTAGCAGCAACACTCGCTTGATTAGGTTTATTAAAATAAATAGCTGACCGAATTTGATAATCTGATTGCGAAACTATTTCTGGTAAAGTTTCTATGCCTTGAGAAGTGGTGATAAGGGTTTGGGGAGTGTAGAAGTGGGGTAAGTAATATTTATTATTTATAAATAAAGAAACTCTATTATTATTTTCAATCATCTCAAAACCGTCATTCACAAGTTTATGCTCAAAATATTTCGGATCATTCATTGTTTTACCTAAATAATTACCATCTTCTCTGTTAATATCTTTTCTTATTATAATATTATTAATATTCAAATAAGAAAATAAATTATACGACATATAATTTGAACTGAAGCAATATTCATTATACTGACCATATTCCCACAAACAACTTCCGAATGTACTTTTATTAAATATTAATTCCGAATAATCTCCACCACCAACTGTATCACTCCAGTTATAAGTAACATTATGAGAATATAAAGAAAGGGGTAGCAATAAGTTTTTGCTATCAATTTTTTGTTTTTCAAATATATTTCTAAAGTCCCAATATTCATTTGGTATATCTATATTTTTTGATATATCTTTGGCTTGGCCTGCTAGATTATAAACAATATAGTCTGACTGAATTACATTCCCTGGGCCGACCAAAAAATATATCCCAAGTAAAACAGACACTGCCACGGGAATAATAAAAATTTTTTTATATTTATTTGTAAGCTCGTTAAATGATAAATACAAAAGAACTGAAAAATTTAATAAATAAATTACAGAAAATTTACCATACACATCTCTTAAAATTTGTAATAAACTGGAGCTGGACATAACATTGGTAACAAAAAAACCAAATGGGCCCACTGCCCCCTTTACAATGAAAAATAAAATCAAATTAAGAAACAGGAACAATATTATTCTCTTTCTTGAGACAATAGCAATTTTTTTAAAACTAAGAACACTTGATAATATAATAATAAATAATAATGTTTGTAAAATAAATAAAAATAAATAGTTTGCTTTAAAATTTAAGTATAAAGGAACTTTAAATACTAAAAAAAATGAATTTAATATTGTGCTAAAATAATTACTATTAGCAATAAAAATTTCCTTATAGTTACTAAAAGAGCTGACAGCGATATTTAATGTACTAACTGAGGACATCAAAAATGAAATCAATTGAGGTAATAATAGAAACAAAATAATAATAATAAACTTTATATAATTTTTATAGTATATTTTATTTTTTAATATTAAATTAATGATAAAATACAATATGGAATATATTATAAAAGATAGTATAAATGATGCTTGCAATTGAAAAAAATTGAAAAAATAAACGACAAGAAAAATTAGTATACTAT
>Ga0224524_1000560_pt1 | contig 13890 bp, 13 predicted proteins | sample CFST75metaG_FD_179895 | JGI IMG/M metagenome (GOLD analysis project Ga0224524, IMG submission 179895) | Peat soil microbial communities from Stordalen Mire, Sweden - C.F.S.T75 | ecosystem: Environmental > Terrestrial > Soil > Wetlands > Peat | place: Sweden: Norrbotten County, Stordalen Mire... | reverse complement strand
GATAAGCTTATTCCTGCAAAACCAGTCCCCAGTATTCAGACTCTTGCAGATCAATTATTGTTACAGAATTTTGCGCCTGCTGGTGTTCTTGTTAACGAGAATGGCGACATAATTTATGTCAGCGGTCATACTGGAAAATACCTTGAGCCAGCAGTTGGTAAAGCAAATATGAATATTTTTGCAATGTTGCGTGAAGGGTTGCGCAACGAATTCCCTGTTGCTTTTCGTAAAGCCATAATGAATAGAGAGACAGTGATTCTTCATAATGTCAGATTAGGTACAAATGGAAATGCACAGAAATTAGATATTAATATTCAATGGCTTGATAAACCTGATTCTCTGAGCGGCAAGATTATGATAATCTTTACGGAGGTGCTGGAAACAGGCGATATTAAGCTTCAGGCAAGAAAAGAAAAGAAGACTATAAAGAGTATCAGGCAATCAGAGCTTGAGAAAGAGTTAAAGGATACACATGAAAAGATGCAGGACACCCTCGAAGAAATGCAGACTTCGCAGGAAGAACTGAAATCTTCAAACGAGGAGCTGCAATCTACCAATGAGGAACTGCAATCTACCAACGAAGAACTTACAAGTTCAAAAGAAGAAATGCAAAGCATGAATGAAGAACTTCAGACGCTGAATGCTGAATTGCAATCGAAAGTGGATGATTTCTCGCGGGTGAACAATGATATGAAGAACTTGCTTAACAGTACCGATATTGCCACATTGTTTCTCGATAAAGAATTAAATATTCGTCGTTTTACTATTCAGGCAACCAAAATAATTAAGCTGATAAAAAGCGACATCGGCCGGCCTTTTACCGACCTTGTTACCGACCTCATTTATCCCGAATTGTCTGCTGATGCTCTTGAAGTATTAAAGACGCTGGTATTTATACAAAAACCTATTCCTACAAAAGACGGGAGATGGTTCAATATTCGCATTATGCCATACCGGACTTTAGATGATAGGATAGACGGCCTGGTAATAACATTTATAAACATCTCTGAACTTAAGAAGGTGGAACTAAAGTTGGATGAAACGGAGAAGGTGAATAATTTGCTGTTCAATTTATCTTCAGATATTCTGATTAAACTATCAACCGACTTGAAAATTGCTGATTTTAATCCGACAGCTGAAAAATTCTTTGGGATGAGTCGTGAAGATGTTCTGAACAGGAATTATATTCAGTTGTTTGTTCCTGAAACTGAAAGAAAAGGTACTGAAAATAATATCAATAAACTGCAATCACAATTGCTGAATGGTAAATTCAAAATGCAGGTAATAGCTGCCGGAGGCACTTTGACAGTTGTTAAATGTTCCGTAAATATGCTTCTTAATAGCCTGAAAATGGCAGCAGGAATGATTCTATCACTTAAAAAATAGCTATAAAATGAGTAACAAAGACGAGAATTTCAATAATGAGCAAATGCTTCGCAGAAAAGCAGAAGAACAACTGAAAAAGAAACAAAAAAAAGCAGACCAGCCGATAATTGAAGCTGATGTGAAAAAGCTATTGCATGAACTGCAGGTGCATCAGATAGAATTAGAAATGCAGAACGAAGAGCTGACCCTTGCAAATCTGACAGCAGAAACGGCTCTTAAAAAATACACCATGTTATACGATTTTGCCCCAATGGGTTATTTTACGCTCGATAGCGAGGGCAGTATCATTGATCTGAATTTCACCGGCGCCGACATGCTTGGCGAGAAACGCTTTAGCCTGGTCAATGCAAATATTAAGCTATTCATTTCTGAAGATTCAAAGGTTGTATTTAATAAATTCTTCAAGAAAGTTTTTGCCAGTAATACAAAAGAATCATGTGAAGCAATGCTTGGTTATGAAAATAATCCTTTATGCCATGTTTATATGGAAGGTATCGTTACAGGCGACGATCATAAATGCCTTTTATCGGTCGTCGATATATCAGACTTCAGAAAGCAAATCGATTCATAAACCAGTTGTTTGAGCATTTATTTCTATGAGAGCAATCGTGAACAAAATGTTTACCAGAGAGATGCTATTTAATTGAACTTCTTGAATCAAAAACCAGAAGCAGTCAATGACAAAGCTATCCTTTTGTTGCAGAAGTTATTTTAGTGATAATCTGCGAGTTGGATGTATAACTTTTTTCCGGAGCATAAATAAATAAACATGAACCACCTTTGATGGTCTGGATAATTCCTTTACTCAGTTCTTCTGGAACAGCCGGACAACCAAGACTACGGCCAAGCCTGCCATATTTCCTGATAAAGTCAGCCGATACATAATCAGCACCATGAATGACGATCGCACGTTCCCGGGCTTTATCATTGATACCTGCCTCCAGGCCGTCAAGAGCGAGGGATAAACCATGTTTACCTATATATGTTTCACCAGTAGCGTAAAAACCAGGGCTGCTAGCGTTGGAACCCGGGATGTTTGAAAACTTCTTCGCCATAAGGTCACCGGAATTACGGCCATGAGAAACCAGACAACGAAATAACACTTTCCCATTGATAAGATCCAGCACCCAAAGCCTTTTCATGTCGGACGGAAGACTAAAGTCAATGATTGTAATCACCTCAGGACGACTTACTGATTGCTCTCCGATAAGAATTTCATAACCGGCGAGGGCGGTTTGAAGCAACTTTAATGGTGGAAATTCTGAACTGTCTTTTGACTGTGAAAATAGGAACCTGTCAATAAGCCCTGGAGGGATGCTGTAATGCGCCTCAACAACCCCCAATGAGCGTATAGCAGAGATGTGAAATAACAATAAAAAAACAAACAATAGTTTTCTCGACATTTTGACAAAAATACTGATTTATAAGTAAAACGTGTGAATGATGTAACTTATTTCAAAGGTTATGTAACACTTTCCTAAATCAAAGGATGCACCTTTGTTCGGAAAACCTTAAATCATATCAGGTAAAACAAATGAAGAATTGCATAAGACTATTGCAGCACTTTAATCATGAAAAAATTCAATCCTGTTATTAAAGTAAAAAAAATTGCAACAGAGCAATCCATCAGGCTCGTCGAAAAAACTATTGCAAAAACTGCCAAGGCAAGCAACTTTGTAACAAGTATTGCCGATGTCTTCCTGTTTATTACGCGAGTCGTAAAAGAAACATTTTCGCGCAACTTTGAGTTTAAAGAGTTTTTACGTCAATGTTTTCAAATCGGATATAAAACATTACCTCTCATTTCGGTTACAGGTATAATAATGGGTTTGGTGCTTACTATTCAGTCACGGCCTGCTCTTTTAAGCTTTGGGGCAGTCGGCTTGCTTCCAGGAATGGTGGCTGTATCTCTTATCAGAGAAATGGGACCGGTTATAACAGCATTGATATGTGCAGGGAAAATAGGCTCAGGTATGGGTGCAGAGTTAGGTTCAATGAAAGTATCAGAGCAGATTGATGCTATGGAAGTATCATCTACCAATCCCGTGAAATTTTTAATTGTCACAAGAGTGCTGGCGGCTACGCTGATGATACCATTACTGGTATTATATGCCGATGCTCTGGGCATATTAGGTTGCTGGGCGGGAGCAAATATCAAGGGAAATGTAACTTTAGTTTTGTTTTTCTCACAGGCATTCGGCCATATTGAGTTTATTGATTTTTTACCGGCTCTTGTTAAAACCTTCTTTTTTGGTGCAGTGATTGGTTTTGTCGGATGTTATAAAGGATATAAGGCAGGGCGTGGAACAGAGAGTGTGGGTATAGCTGCGAATTCGGCTGTGGTTCTATCCTCTTTGCTTGTGATAGTTATAGATTTGATTGCTGTACAAATTACCGATATGCTATGAATACATTACAAACAGCAACTGTCGCTACAGAAAAAGCAGGAAGTCCTGATCATGTTATTGAAATAATCAATCTGAGGAAAGGATTTGGCACAGAGGATGTATTAATAGATGTATCGCTGAAGCTTTATAATGGAGAAAACCTCGTCGTGCTCGGAAAATCAGGCTCAGGAAAATCAGTCCTTATACAGTGCATTGTTCGTTTACTTGATCCCGACGAAGGAATAATTAATGTGCTTGGAGAAAATGTGATTGAATTAGATCATGACAAGTTAGGAGAGTTGAGAAAGAAAATCGGTTTTCTATTTCAGAGCGGTGCATTGTATGATTCCATGACCGTAAAACAAAATTTGGAATTCCCATTGCGAAGAATAAGAAGGGATTTTAATCAAAAAGAGATAGATGAGAAAGTAAGAGAAGCTTTGGAAAATGTCGGATTATATGATGCCCTGGATAAAATGCCATCGCAATTATCAGGTGGGATGCGAAAGCGAATCAGCCTGGCACGAACCCTTGTTGTTGACCCGATGATTATGCTGTATGATGAACCGACAACCGGGCTGGATCCGGTAACTTCAGATGAGATAAGTTCACTAATCAACGAAGTTCAAAAAAAATATAAAACTTCTTCTATTATCATCACACATGATATTGAATGCGCCCGGACAACAGCAAACCGTATTATAATGTTACTTGACGGAAAAGTTTACGAGGAAGGAGAGTTGGAAAAGTTTGAAAAGTCGACTGATCCGTCAATCAAATCATTCTTTAAATAATAACAGTATGGAAACGCACACACAAAAATTCAAAGTAAGGTTAGGCCTCTTTATTTTAGGAGGATTGGCGATTTTTGTTATTGCTATTTTTATAATAGGAAAGCAGCAAAATTTATTTAATCCCGTTTTTAAACTAACTACAACTTTCTATAATGTAAGCGGGTTACAGGTTGGTAGTAATATCCGTTTCTCAGGGATCAATGTAGGCACTGTTGATAACATTAATATTATTAACGATTCAACTGTGCGCGTTGACATGTTAATTAAGAAAAGTGTTCAGAAATTTATTAAGAACGATTGTGAAGCAGGTATAAGTTCCGCCGGGATTATTGGCGACCGTATTCTAATTATTACACAAGGAAGTAACGATGCTCCTTTAGCAAAAGACGGAGAAGAAATTAAATCAAAAGAACCGGTTGAGCCTGATGCCATAATGAAAAGAATGCAAACAACAGCAGATAATGCAGCAATTATTTCATTTAATCTGGCCGAGATCATGATTAAAATAAATGGTGGAAAAGGAACGCTCGGGAGATTAATCCAGGATACTACGATTGCTGAAAATATAAATAAGACCATCATAAATCTTAAAAGCAGCAGCAAAGGGTTAGATGAGAATATGAATGCTGCAAAGGAAAATTTTCTTTTAAAAGGTTATTTTAACAGAAAGGCAAAAGCAGCTAAAAAAACAAAGGATGCTGCTGAAGAGGCAAAGGCAGAAGACCTGAAAGCAAATGATACTATTAAGAAATAATTATCTGGATATAAAACATTAAGAATGGCAAATGCGAATGCGGTTCAAAAACATATTCATAATATTCCTTATATTAATTTTAACTAGCAATTTCGCAATAGCTCAGAAAACTCCAGCCAAAAAAGATTCGACTAAAATTTATAAAAATATTGAAACCTACTCCAGACAGAGCAGGTTTAAATCATTCGCCTACGGGTTAGTTTTCAAACCGGTTACAGCCATCTCATCAAAAAGTAGTGTCAAAAAAAAAACATATAAGAAGCTGATACAAAAACCATATAGCAGCTTTGAAGGAAAACCTATCCGCAATATCAATATAGTTACCCTGGATCCTTTTGGTTATTCAGCAACTGATACGACTGTCGGGAAAAGGAATGTATTTACAAAAACAGGGAACATAATACATATTAGGACGCAAAATATTACTATCCGGAACCTGTTGCTCATCCGTAAAAATATGCCGTTCAACTCTTTAAGGGTAAAAGAATCGGAGCGTCTGATACGCTTACAAAAATTTGTTCATGAGGTATATTTTTACGTTGTGACTGCCGGGAGAAAATCTGATTCGATAGATATTTTTATTCGTGTACTGGATAAATGGAGCATCATTCCAAAAGGATCCATCTCAGCCGCAGGAATCAGGGTTGATATAAATGAGGAGAATTTCCTGGGGTCCGGTCATGGATTTCAAGGTGATTTTAAAAGAAATTTCAAAAATGGGATTGATTCTACTAATATAGATTATTTCATACCGAACATCGATAATACCTATATCAATGCAAAGCTACATTATGGAGTTGACGGAGATGGGAATTTCAACAGGAGCCTTGCTGTTAACCGTCCGTTTTTTTCTCCACTGGCGAAGTGGGCTGCAGGTGCGTCTTTTTCTAATCAATCTAAAAAAGATTCGCTGAAGGGTGTAAATTTGGTTTATGTCCCTATTAATTTGAAGTTTAATACACAGGATTATTGGGTAGGCAAAGCGATCCCCGTTTTTAAGAACAAAAGGGAAGATGAACGTATAACTAAATTGATTTTAACTCTTGGATATTATCGTATGCGGTTTTCTGAAAAACCAACTGAACTTATTGACCCTGAGCATATTTATTCCAACGAAGACTTTTATCTGACCGGCATTGGAATTTCCACCCGGAAATATGTTCAGGATAAATATATTTTTAGTAATGGAGTCACTGAAGATGTACCGGAAGGGAAAGTTTATGAATTAACAGGCGGTTACCAGGTAAGAAATAATTCCGGGCGGTTCTATTTAGGGATGCGTTATTCTTTTGGCAATTATTATGAGTGGGGATACCTGAGCTCTGATTTCGAATATGGCACTTTCTTTAAATCTTCACATACCGAACAAGGCGTTTTTACAGCAGGTATCAATTACTTTACCGGATTGATTGAAATCGGAGATTGGAAATTCAGGCAATTTATAAAACCACAGGTCATTATTGGTATCAACAGGTTCTCTTATGATAGCTTAACTCTAAATGATGGTTATGGGCTGAATGGATTTAACAGCCCTCAATTGACAGGTACTAAACGCCTTTTATTTACTTTGCAAACACAATCATATGCCCCGTGGAATCTTCTCGGATTCCATTTTGGGCCATATCTTATGTGTTCTCTTGGCATACTCGGAGATGACGCGAAAGGATTTAAAAACAACAAAGTATATTCACTGTTAGGGTTGGGCGTTTTAATTAAAAATGAAAATCTGGTTTTTAGTTCATTTCAGATTTCCATTTCATTTTATCCGGTAATCCCCGGAATTGGTCAGGATATTTTTAAGATGAATTCATTCAGCACAACTGATTTCGGATTCAGAGATTTTGAAATAAAGAAACCGGCTGCAGTCGTTTATCAGTAGAATCTTAGATCATAATTCTTCTTTCACCCGGCATCGGTTACTTTTAATTCAAAAAACCGGTAGAGCAGATCAGCGAAAATACAAGAATTATCATTTAAATGACCGGGGATTAAGTTTATCCAGTCTGAAAACAAATCGAATCCTGTTTTTAAATGATCCGGTTATAGCATCGATATTTTTAGAAACCAGAAAAGGGAAATAGACTTCGAAAAAGTTCCAGAAGCCTGCCTTTAAACCCGCTTCGAAAAAAAGTGGTGATTTATTATTTGTATCAGACCCATGATCGTTCAGTAATAAGTTTATAAAGGGTTTCACAGGGATCCATGAGACTTTCCCCGGCAGGCTGCTGCTCAGCGTAAGAGAACAAACCCAGCGACTATATCCAAGACTATCATTGACAGGAGTAACCAGTCCTCCTTCAGACAGGGTCATTTGTCTTGACCAGAAAGTTTTCGGAAACTCAGTGAACCGATCGGGGTATAATCCCTTGTATAGATATTCTTCACGACCGCTCCTTCCGCTGGCGGAAAAAGCATAAAACGGACATGATGGGTCATATTTCAGCATTGTTCCTGTAAACATTCGTATTTCCAGTCCGTTTTTTGTGCCGTAGTAGCTATATTTAGCGTTGAGATTCAGCGAAACTTTCTGAAACGACCTGCCTGATTCAAAAGAAATTGCCATGTTGAATGGATTGATTATTCCAGTCCTTTCCATCATGTAACCAAACTGCAGATACGACCTCAATTTTGCTTTTTCAAGAAGTTCAATCTGCTGTAAATCGGATGCGGCAATAAAATATCCAAAAGCCTTTTGAATTACGGGATTAATAATTTTATCAGGTCTGAAATAAACATCTAAGCCTATTTTAGCATTCTGATAGTCATGATTTCCAGGTGAACCAAATTGAGCTCCTTCCAGTGAAAATGAAGCAAGCCTGATGAAAGTGTCATAAGGAATTTTGTTGAATAAAACATTTCCGTAACCGGTAAGTCCATGATTACGGAAGCTATAGAAAGGAATAACAAAATATTCTACTGGCTTGGGTATGAGTATCCCATTATGTAAAGCCACACCGGACATAAGTCCATCTGCTCTGTTCCAGTCAAAAGCAGGAAAATATATCAAAGAGCGCTTATCCGGATCCTCAATAGTATATAATAACTGAAACTGTACTGGATCAGCTTTGCGGAAGATGCCCGATGTCCGGATGTTGTTATTGAGCCTGTACATCTCAGTCATCTTGTGTCCGGGATCGATTTTAATTTCAGAATAATTCTCCTGTTGCAGGCTGATCCATTTACTGCCTTCAAAGCCATCTTCCCATTTTTTTGAAATGATCGAATCGCCTTTAATTCCTGCTATCAATAATGGTGCTTTCAGCTGGCCCGAGTTTTTTATGAGAAGCTGCTGGTTCACCAGGCGAACGATCTTGTAATCGAGCCGTTTGGTTGTGCCCAGAAAATCATCAAAAAACCACGAGAGATCTTTCCCTGTATGTGATTCAAATACCGCCCTTAAATCTTCCGGCTGTGGATGCTTGTTTTTCCACGTATGGTAGTAGTCATGCATGATGGAATCAAAGAGAGAATCTGTAAGAAAGGCCCTCAGATAATTGAACCCCTGTGCAGCTTTATTATAGATTATACTGCCATAATTCAATTCGCTGTAATCTGTAGCTGCAAGATTGACAGGTTGTTCTGAATTATTGCGGGCTGGAACAAGCCATTCGATCTCCTGGATCCTCTGTACCGGCATTTCTTCAATCTGAAAAAACTTTGCAAGGTTCCTGTTCTTGATATCGACCTCCCAAAGTTTTTTCCCCGGATATCTTTCATCCATATATCTTGTTTCATAAGCACTTACTATGCTTTCATCCATAAAAGGGAATCTTCGTTCGTTGGATCCGATTGCGCTGTAAAACCAGTTGTGACAAATTTCATGGGCTAATACTTCATCGAGCAGGTAAGGATCTTTAACTAAGCCTATTACTGTAAGCCCCGGATATTCCATACCAGATCCTGAATTAAGCGCACTCTGGACTGCTGTAAAAGTATTGTACGGGTAGTCCCCTATCCACGCTGAAAAATATCGGATAGCATTATTTATGTATGATATGGAATTCATCCAGAGTTGTGCCTCCTGATACGTGAACATAGCCAATACGGTTATTTCCCTGCCGGAGTCAGGAAGTTTAGCTTTGCCTTTTAGTACATGGAATCTCTTGTCGGCAAACCATGCGAAATCATGAACCTGATTCTCTGTGTATCTTAAAGTCTTCATCTGACTTGATGATTCCGGAAAACCTGCTCCACCAAAGTCCTTTGTTTTCATCCATGAAGTATCTGCTGATATTATTTCAAGCCGTTTCTTTTCTTCTTCATCCTGTAGCTCACCTGTTGCGCCTACTATGTAATTGGAAGGCAGAGTAATACTTACATCAAAATTGCCATATTCCGAATAGAACTCTGCCTGATCGAGGTACGGCATCTGATGCCAGCCTGATCTGTCATAAACTGCTGGTTTCGGATACCACTGGGATATCTGGTATGATTCCCCGATATGCCCTAGTCGCGAAGTAACGCCTTTTGGTATCTTGACATGAAAGGGAGTAGTTATTTTTATTTTGTCGCCAGGCTTCAAAGGGTTATTAAGCATGATTTTGCAGATATCCGTGTATCCGGGCAACAGGTTCCATTGGACAGGATGATCTGCAGCTTCAAAGTCCAGAGAATCAATAAAACCTCTTAATTCCTGATCATTGAACAATTTTTCTTTCCCATTCGTTCTGATGATCTCTTTTGCTAATTCGGTTTTATTATTAGAATATGCATTCGGCCAGAGATGAAAATATAAAAATCCAAGAGTGTCAGGCGAGTTGTTAATATAATCGACAGACTCGAATCCATTCAACTCGTGCTTCCTGTCATTAAGAGTCACATTAATTTTATAGTTTACCTGCTGCTGAAAATACTCCTGAGATGACACCTTCAGAAAAGGACAGAATATTCCAAAACTAAGGAGCACATAATACCTGAAAACATATTTTAAAAGGGGTTTCTGCATGCCTGCCCGACCATGATTTTTATCAGTTAATAACAAATGATACGAAGATACTGCAAAAGAATGTACAGTCAAGGTCCATTAAATCAAATATGTGAATCATGTAACTTATTCACGAAATTATATAACTTAAATCGTACCTGAACTACCTAACTTTAACTTTAATAAAGCAACATAAAAGGGAGTAATTATGAGTATTAAAAGAAACATGGCAGTGATCTACATCCTTGCGATTGTGGTCATAGTAATGGCTTTTTTTCTGTTAGGTGGCGGGGAGTGGATAAAAAGTATCGCACATGGAGGCAGGACGATGAGCATGTCCAATCTGCACTGGGGCCAGATTCTGATTAGCCTGGGGCTGGGGTTCCTGCTTGGATGGATAGTTTCCAGGAGGAAATGGTGACGAGCTATTGGAATTCAGTTCTTATAAAGAAACATATTAGTAAATAAATGAAAAAAGTACTGATTGCTCTCGATTATAATCCAACTGCACAGAAAGTGGCAGAGGTGGGTTCTTCAGTGGCCAAAGCCATGAAAGCTGAAATTGTATTGCTGCATGTCATAGCAGATCCGTTGTATTATTCGTCACCGGAATATTCTCCTATAATGGGGTTTAACGGATTCATTGAAACAGGTCAATTGCAATTATATAGTGTTGATGCACTGGAAAAAGCATCTTTGCATTATCTTGATAAATCCAAACAGCATCTTGGCGACAAAACTATCCAAACACTTGTAATGCAGGGTGAATGCGCTGATTCAATATTGAAAACCGCAAAAGATCTCAATGCTGATATTATCGTTATGGGCTCTCATAGCCGTAAATGGCTTGAAAATATTGTCATGGGCAGTGTCACTGAAGAAGTGCTTCATGGCACTACTATTCCACTGCTTATTGTACCTACCAAAAACAAAAAATAAAGCTTTCCATGTGACATGCCAGGATCATTCGGAATCTGAAAGCACAAGGCAACCCTGAATTTGAAACTGATCTTGTTGATTTTCCTAACAACCTGGTCAGGCTAATTAAAAAGTTAATGGATTACAAAAACTACAACAAAAAGATTAATGCAGGAAAGATACTTGTAAGGATGAGGAAACGAATAATTCCTCAATTGCATACATTATTGCATGAATTGAGCAATTATTTATATGAAAAATCAAATTATTCCGTAATGTTGAAATGAAGAAATTTCTTTTAATAGTTATAAAACACTTTTAGAAATTGCACTATTTAATTTGGCTAAACTAATAAATCATTATCATGCCTATTTTAACTATTTTAATCGTATTAATTGTTGCAGGTATTATTCTATATCTTGTCAATAATTACATCCCTATGGATGGTAAAATTAAGAATATCCTGAATGTCGTTGTTGTTATCATTTTAATAATATGGCTTTTAAAGATATTCGGGGTTATAACCTATTTAAAGAATATTATGGTTTGAAATTGAATTCTGAGCTATGTATCTAAAATGTTTAAAGACAATTGAAAGCATCCATAAAACAGGAGAGGAAAAGTATGCTGATGAGAGTATAAAAAGTCTTTTCACACCTAAATCATTTACATCAAAGAAAGAAGAAATTGAAGATGTAAAAGAAATGATTTTGAAAACCCCTGAACAATTGATCTGCAATATTCTTACTGATTTATCTGCACATAAAGAAACCTGTAGCAGATTGTCTGAGATAAAAGCGCCTATGCTTATCATAGCAGGAAAGGAAGATATAATCACACTACCTGCAGCAGCCAGGTTAAGCTAGAAGAAATAAAAGGTTCCATCCTGAAGATCGTTAAGCATGCCGGTAATTTAAGTAACATCGGGAGTCACGAAGAATTCAATGTTCAGCTTATTAAGTTTATCACATCTGCTTACCAGAAACCCTTGCCGCAGAAAATAAGCGGCTCAATTTATAAAATATGAAAAAAAAGGCTGACAAAAGTAACTTGTCTGTCAACCAAACAGGCAGCAAAGATGAAGAGAATCTTAAGGGATATCCATCTTATCCTGAAAAAGAAGATATTTATATCGAATACCAAGAAAAGAAAGACGTTAACCCTGAGGGTATTTCCAACATTAGGGAACTGAATGAAAATGATAAGTCTTTAGCAAGAAATGAAATCTTCTCTGAAAGCGATGCAACAGGCAACGACCTGGACGTACCGGGCTCAGAGTTAGATGATGAACAGGAAATTATCGGAAGTGAGGATGAAGAGAATAACTATTACAGTATTGGGGGAGAGGATCATGAAAATCTGGATGAGGATAAGGATGAATTGTAAATAAGTATTGCTGTAAGTGTCTGATTAATACATGAATATATAATAAAAATACAGATGAAAAATATTAAACGCCTTGGTATCTGCATGAACCATTCAATCGCTTATTTGATGGAATTGAAAAATGAGACAATTGTTACAAATACTGTTGTATCAGAATTATCAGACCATTCAAAAGAATTCAATTTTAACAAGGGTGAAAAACTTATTCATAAAAAGGAACAACATTTGCAATTAAGCTATTACAATAAGCTGGGTAATATTATTAAAAAATATCAGGAAGTAGTCCTTTTCGGACCCACAGAAGCTAAAAATGAATTATTGAACCTGATACAGGCTGATCATCTGTTTGAGGGCATTAAAATTGAGGTAAGGAACTCCGATAAAATGACAGTGAGCCAAATGCAAACTTTTGTCAGCGAATATTTTAAATAATCAAATCATCAACCAGAATAAAACGGATGTTCTATGGACTATAACCCACAGAGTTTTTGGAGCATTTCCACGGAGGAGCTTCTCAGGAAGTTGCTTGTAACTCCTGCCGGTCTTACAACTGATGAAGCGAAAAAAAGGCTGGAAAGCTATGGCGCAAATCGCCTGAAGCCCCCCAAAAAATCAGACGCATTTTCTCTTTTTATCGGCCAGTTTAAAAGTCCGATTATTCTCATTCTTCTATTTGCAACAGTTTTGTCATTCTTTCTGCATAATATCATAGATGCATCAATCATTCTTACCATTGTAGTAATCAGCGGACTACTGGGTTTCTGGCAGGAACGCGGTGCGACGAATGCAGTAAAGAAATTGCTTGCCATTGTACAAATTAAAGCAAGCGTACTTCGTGATGGGAATCAGGTGGAAATCCCCTTAGACCAAATTGTTCCGGGAGATATTATTATCCTGAATGCAGGAGACATTGTCCCGGGAGACTGTCTTCTCCTTGAATCCAAAGATGTTTTTGCTGATGAAGCCATGCTCACCGGAGAAACATTCCCTGTAGAAAAATCTGTTTCTGTACTGACTGCTGATACTGTTCTTGCTAAGCGGACGAATTCCATATGGATGGGCACTCATATTGTAAGCGGAAATGCAAAGGCATTAGTTTCACTGACAGGCAAAAACACCGAATTCGGCAAAGTATCTGAACGGCTTAAGCTTAAAGCGCCGGAAACCGAATTTGAACGTGGCATCCGCAGGTTCGGGTATTTTCTTGGGGAAGTCACATTGATACTTGTGGTAATCATATTTGCCATCAACGTTTATTTGCACAGGCCGGTCCTGGAAGCTTTCCTTTTTTCATTGGCGCTCGCCGTTGGTCTTACTCCACAGTTATTACCCGCTATTATC
>Ga0224524_1000555_pt1 | contig 13965 bp, 7 predicted proteins | sample CFST75metaG_FD_179895 | JGI IMG/M metagenome (GOLD analysis project Ga0224524, IMG submission 179895) | Peat soil microbial communities from Stordalen Mire, Sweden - C.F.S.T75 | ecosystem: Environmental > Terrestrial > Soil > Wetlands > Peat | place: Sweden: Norrbotten County, Stordalen Mire... | reverse complement strand
TCCTTCAGCTCCCGCAATCCGTATTTCCCCCGGTAATCTTTTGCCTTGTCAATGCGACAAACCAGGTAGGCGGGTTTGTCGATGGGGCCTTTGAGCAGCCAATCGGAATCACTACCCTTGGCGTTGCCGCCCGGCATCTTTTGAAAATAAAACAAATCGGCGTAGCTTCGAAACAGCGAGTGCGCGTAGCAATCCTTGCCCCTGAGGCTCTTATAGAAATCGCTGGGCGCGCTTCCGGCTACAAGCTCCATTTTCGGGACCGCGTCGACCATGAAAAGTTGCAGGCACAGCGCCGTTGACAAAAACAGGATCGCAAAAGCGCCGGTATATTTTTTCCGCGCGATCAGAACGAAGCTGGTGATGAGCAGAGCGCCATAGCCCGCGCCGATGAGGGTCTCGGCGTAGGACCAATGCATGGGCCGGCTGAGGCACGCGAGCGCGAAACGGTCTTTCGTCAATGGCGTGAGCCATTCCGTATGCATCATGACCACGGGAAACGCCGTGATGGCCAGGGCTACCAGCAGGCCGAAAACGGCGAGCGACCACGTATGCAGCTTGTTCCACGGCAACGTCCCCTGCCGCACCAGATAAAGGTGATAGACCGCCAGGTACGTGATGGGAAAATAGGTCAGCGAGGAGTAGAGAACCGTTTTTGTCTTGACGATTGAAAAAAGAACGAGAACTACCCAGAACAAAATGACCATCCACCGGGTAAAATAGCGCCGGTTCCCGGTCGCGCCCTTCGCCCCAAAGAGCATTCGCAGCGCCAAAAACGACGCGGGAAAGCAGCCGAAGAGCAGGACCACGGCATGGAAATAAAACGGCCGCCCGTGGCCCGCCTCGCCGCGCGTGAAAAGGTGCGCCTGATACTTGACAAATTCAACAACGAACCAGGGGCCGTGGGCGATGGTTTCAACCCCGTACCATAAAAAGCTGACCACGCAGACGGCCGCGAGAAAAACGCCCGCGTCCTTGATTGAAATGATTTTTCGGAATCGATCGGCCGCCCAATAAACGACGCCGCATAAAACAAGGATGATGAGGGCGGCCGGGCCTTTGGTCAAAATCGCCAGACCGATGAAAACGCCCGACAGCGCGTACCTGAGCATCCGCTTTCGCGGCGCGGATGCGTGGAGCGCGTAGGCGAAACAACAGACGCCGAGGAATATGAAAAGGTTGAAAACCGGGTCGATGATTCCCGATTTGTAAAAAAAGTGGGGCAGGAACGTACCCGCCATGGCCATGGCCCACAACAACCCGAACCAAGCGTCGAAAAGTTTGCGGCCGATGCGGTACACAAGCAGCAGCGTAAAAATCCCGCACAATGCGTTTATCAGTCGCGCGCTGAACTCGTTTACGCCGAAAGCCTTCATGGACAATGCTTGCAGCCAAAAAAACAGCGGTGGTTTTTCCCAAAACGGCTGGTAATCGATTTGCACCTGCAGGTAATTGCCCGTTACTATCATTTCACGGGCCGCCTCGGCGAAATTGATTTCGTCCCAATCAAAGAGATGAACGCGGCCCAAAAACGGGATAAAGAGCGTCGCGCTGATGATAAGAATAAGGAGTTGGTTACGTACTTCGACATTCATGATTATTGCTGAAATCCTTTCCACGCTTTGGGGTGCCATGTATTTTTGCAACAGTCCCTTTGACTTCGCTCAGGGAACATACATGGTTGCAAAATATAAAACATACCATACCCTTAACCTTAGTTTAACAGTGTCATGAATTCCAATCCCGATTTCCAGCGCCTCCCGCTTCCCGAAAAATATCCGCCCGTCACCGGTTCGCGACGCGTTGAATTTGGAAAAATAATTTTCCCCGTATTACTTTTTATGGTAGTCGCTTTTTCCGGAGCGACATTCGGCGGGCTATGGTTTTTATACCGGATGTATCAAACCTTGCCCACGTTGGACCAAATCGAAAACATCGAGCCGCCGCTTTCCTCAAAGGTCATGGGCTCTAACGGGCAGCTCGTGTATGAGTTCAGTATAGAAAAACGGTCATGGGTGCCGCTGAAAGCAATTCCTCAGCAGCTTATCAACGCCGTCATCGCCATCGAAGACAGGAAGTTTTTCGACCATTGGGGCGTCGATATAAAAAGGATCATCGGTGCGAGTTTTATCAATATCCTCCGGGGCCGCTTCGCCCAGGGAGGCTCCACGCTCACGCAGCAATTGGCGCGTAACGTTTATCTTTCATCGCGGACCTCCATGATCCGTAAAATCCGCGAAGCAATGACCGCGGTGCAAATCGAAGCGTATTATACTAAAAAGGAAATCCTCGAACTCTACCTCAACCAGGTGTATTTCGGAGCCGGAGTTTACGGCGTCGAATCCGCAGCGCACCATTATTTCAACAAGCCGGTTTCAAAACTCGATCTGAACGAATGCAGCGTTCTTGCCGGAATCATCCAGCTTCCGGAACGCTACCGGCCCGATAAAAAAGCGAACAATAAGCGCATCGTCGTCAGGCGCAATAAGGTATTGCAGGCCATGGAAAAAATGAGCTTCATTACCCGGCAATCGATGGATGCGACGTCCCTATCGCCCGTACCCTGTAATCCGCAAAAGGACATTTCCCAGCGCGCGCCGTATTTCGTTGAATACGTACGGCAATACTGCGAACAAAAATACGGCGATGACCTTCTCTATAACGGCGGACTGACTATTTATACCACCCTGGACGCCGAAGCGCAGGATTCAATAGAAAAGGGGCTTATCGGACAATTACATGATCTGCAAGTCAAAATGAACAGCTACTTCCTCGATAAAACGCTGTTCAACAAACGCCATAAAATTCAACGCGATTTTTTCATGGCGCATTTCGACTCGCTCTACAATTATTACAAATCGGAATGCGATGCGCTGCCCGATTCGCTTCACCGGAGGATCGTGCAGACGGCCATAACCGCCATCGACGTCAAGACCGGCGCGATGCTTGCGCTGGTGGGCGGAAGGGACTTCCTGGAAAGCAAATTCAACCGCGCCATTCAGGCGATACGGCAACCCGGGTCAGCCTTCAAGCCCTTTGTATACACCGCAGCGATCGAACACGGTTTCACTCCCGCGAGCGTGCTTCTGGACCAGCCCATCACGCTGATGACTCCGCAGGGCGAGTGGCACCCTGAAAATTATGACGGAACCTTTAAAGGACCGGTGACATTACGGTATGCCCTGGCTCATTCCCTTAACATGGTGGCCATACAAACGCTTATGCAGGTTGGCGGCGATACGGTTGTGAGCTACGCCCGCAAAATGGGTCTTAAACAACATTTGGAACCGGTACCATCCCTTGCGATCGGCTCCTGCGAGGTCATCCCGATTGAACTGCTTACCGCATATTCCATTTTCCCCAATAAAGGCATGCGAAGCGCGCCCTTTTTCATAAACCGGATCGTCGACAGGGACGACAAAATCCTCGAGACGCATGAACCCGTGCAGACCTCGGTCCTCTCACCGCAAACATCGTTCATCATGACCGATCTGCTGACCAGCGTCGTTAAGCATGGAACTGCGGTCGCGGTTCCGGGCTTGGGGTTTACCCGGCCTTCGGCGGGAAAAACCGGGACGTCCAACGATTATTCCGACGCATGGTTCGTGGGATTCACCCCGCAAATCGCCTGCTGCGTATGGGTGGGAATGGACGAGCGCAGGTCGCTGGGATACGGGTTGACTGGAGCGCAGGCGGCGATCCCCATTTACGTCAAGGCCATGACGGCGCTCCACAGAAAATTGCCCATCGAGCAATTTGAAAAACCAGACAGCGTCGTCAGCGCCCGCGTTTGCACCATATCGCATAAGCTTGCATCCCCTTCCTGTCCGGATACCTATGACGAATATTTTTTAATGGGGAAACTCCCGGAACCTTGCGATATGCACGGCTCGGGCAGGACCAAGAAGACGAATTTTACGCAGCTTTTCGGACCGCTGGAAAAAGATCAAAAGAAAACGCCGGTAAAAAAACGGCTTACCTTTTAGAGACGCTTGTCCGGTTGTGCCGGATTAAGACATGTTAAGGAAGGAGACCGATTCCATGACTATTCTAAAAAACAGGCTGGGAATGGCCATTGCCGCGTGCATGTTCCTTTTCCAGTTTATGTATGCCGGTCAATCCTCCGTCACCTGGAATATTCTTACCGACGTTCAGGGGAAAATAACGAAAATGTCAATAGTAAATCCCCCAACCCCTTTGGCCATCGAACGGGAAATAACCATCGACGTCGATAGGGACGGCAATCCGGTGCGCGGCGACGTTAAATTCATCGACGCGGCCATACGTGAACTCAAACCCCGTGAAGTACTGTACTATTGGGAGGAACTGAAAGGCGCGCATGCCTTATGGGATTACCTGGCGTCCCAAGGAAGGGTGGCGATCTTCGCTCCCAAAACCGCGCCGCTGCCGCTGGAAGCGTTCGGGCGCCAAAGCCGCATTCTCACCGACGACAACCGAGAATTCATCGGGAAGCTCAATACGATGCCATCCAATCCCGACTGGTTCATCCTCGACGTGGGCGGAAGCCCGCTCAACGTATACAAAATGGTGATACGCGAACTTCAGCAAATGAAGTAACATGGTCAATAAAGGGGAACGCCGTCCGTTCCCCTTTATTTTTTCACCGGCGATTCCTGGGGTTTCTTTCCGTCGTTTAACGGCGCCGCTAGGGGTTTTTGTTCGGGCGCCTTTGATTGTCCGTCAACGTTTGTTTTTTGCCCCGGGCTCGGATTCACGGCGGGTTTCCCGCCGTCGGGACAGCCGTCATCATCCAGGTAGCCGTCGATATCCTCGGGAGTATTGGGGCATTTATCCCGGATATCCGGTATGCCGTCCTTATCGTTGTCTAGATCAGGGCAGCCGTCTTCGTCCTGAAAGCCGTCATAATCCTCGGGTTCATTGGGACACTGGTCGTATTTGTCGGGAATTCCGTCGTTGTCGCTGTCCTTGAGCATGTCGTTGATCGCTTCGGCCTTCTTTTTTTCATTGTTGATCAAAACCGCCTCCGCAAGAGGCCCGATGTCGGCGCCGTCCTTACCCATCGCCCTGAGAGACGCGCCTTTTCCCGATAGACCGGTGAAGCCGGTGAAGTCGCCAAGGCCATACCCCGGGTCCTTGTCGATATTCGTTTCATTGATGACCGCGTACGAATTGAAGGGGCTGCGGTTGCCGTAAAAATCATTGTACACGATTCTTGACCTCTTGGAATCCTCGTTGACATATATCCCATATTGCTTATTGGAAAACAGCACGTTGTTTTCGATGAGCACTTCGCTTCGGTTGGCCAGCATGATGCCGCCGTAGCCGTTATCAGCGATGCAATTGTGGTTAATGGACGTGCGCTGCGCGTTGGTTATCAATTCGCAGTAAATGCCGCTCCATTTGTTTCCATAAATGATGGCGTTCTTGATTTCAGGCAAAGAAATAAGACAGTGTATCCCGGTCCTTTTATTATTGCGGACGATGACATGCTCGATGAGCGGATTGGTGTTTTTGCAAAGGATCCCCGTGCCCCCGTTTTCGACCGTGACGTTCTTGATTGTCGCGTAATTGGCGCCTTCGACCACGGGTTTCGATCCGTTGCCGCGGATTACGGTATTATCGGGGTCCTGGCCGATGACCGCCACGTAATCCTTGAGCGTGATGCTTTCTCTGTAAACGCCGTTGAGCACCAGCACCGTATCGTGCTCGCCCGCTTCATCGATGGCTTTTTGAATGGTCGGGAAATCCTTTGGAACAATGATCTTTTTCTGGGCATGCGCGCCGCCGGCCGACATCATCATCGCCGCGGCCGTCACTGTCGTCACTATCCTTAACATCATAGTTTCCCCCTTACCGGGCCATCGTAAAAAGTAAGTTTCCTGCGAAAATATACTACGTTTATTCGGTCATTAAATTTATTATGGTTACTATACGCCGTTTATTTTTTCTTTTCCTGCCGGAGTTGCTGTTTGAGCTTGTCGATTTCCTTGTTAATGTTGTCCTCTTCCTTCTTGCCTTTCTCCAGCACTTCGTTCTGCTTCCTGCCCTTCATGACGCTCGTCGCCTTCGCCAGCGCGTAGTCGGCGTCCTGCACGATCTCCTCCTTGCGCATGAAAAACCTCTTATGCGACTTGCCCAGCAACTGGTAATTGAAATAATCCCGCGACTCCTTCGCGAACTTGTCGTAGTCTCCCTTGAACGCTCCCCGCTCCTCGATCGTCTTGTCCGTCGGCTTGCGCAGCGCGTTCTTCCTGATCTTGGCCGCCGTGGGCTCAAAGCCCTTCTCATACGTGCGGAAGCCCTGCTCCTTGGACGTAACGTCCGCATCCGTCACGAACGCCCCCTTCGTCAGCTCCACGCACTTCTCCAGCGCCGTGATCGCCTCCCCGTAGTTCTTCTGCAGCATCTGCGAGTAGCCTCGAAGCAAATACCCCTCGGGAACCAGCGGCGACTCCGGGTGCGACGCCAGCAGCCGATCCACCGTCTGCATGCTCACCGCCGGCTGGTTCACCTTGATCCACGCCCATGCCGTTCCCAACAGCGCCTCGTCCCCGTAGCTGGAGCCCTCCGCAACACGCTTGTACGACTCCACCGCCTTGCGAAGCTCCACCTGCTCGAAATACAAATGACCAAGCTTCGTGTTCGCGCCGTCCTGCAACAACTGACCCGCGGGATCCTGCGTCGTGTCCTTGATTACATTCTGTAAATTCGCGATCGCCGCCTCGTTCCTCTTGTTCTCCACATTGATGATCGACAGCGTGTACTGCGCGTACAAATACGAAGGGTCGCCCGGCTTCAACTTGCTGAGCAACTGCTCCGCCGACGCGTAGTTCTTCCGCAAAAAATGTATCTCCCCGGCCAGATAATCCGCGTCGGGGCGTATCTCGCTCTCCCCGTAGAGATTCGTGATGAACGCGTGGTTCTTCAGCGCATCCTCGTACTTGTTCTCCCGGTAATCGATGTTCTCCAGTCCGTACAAATACTTCGGCCGCATGTCCGACGTCGTATACTCCTCCAGCGCGCTCTTGTACACTTCACGCGCTATCCCGTTCATCTGTAAAAACCGGTAGCAGTTCCCCATGTAAAACGACGCCTTGTCGTTCAAATAAAAATTAGGATACAGCGACAGAACCTTCCCGAACGCATACGACGCCTCCCAGTACTTCCCCGCCAGATACAGCCGCATCGCCTCATTGTACGCGTCCATCGGCGCCAGTATCAGCAAATCGTACATCCGCTTCGACTCCCGTTGCTCTCGCGTCGGCCCGAAATCCGTCGACAGCTTGTTCATAAACGTTACGCCGCGCTCCGACTCCGCCACGCTATAACCTATGTGACAATCAAAGTTCGCGTAGTTGATCATCTCCGGCAACGGATAGATGAAATTCAGGTGAAACCCTATATACGGAATATTGTTGTTGGCCCATCCGCACTTGAGCCATACCTGCGGCACGAACTCCCACTTCACGTGAAAGCTCCCACGCAGAGCCATCTTCTTGGCCGCCGATAGCGCGCTGTCCTTCGCCGCGCCGACCAAATCCGACAGGTCGCTCATCGATCCCTGCCATATCCCCGCGAATATATTGTCTTCCACTCCCTCCACCGCCGCTACAAACCGGTCGTTGAAACCGGAATACCGCGCCCCGAAGCGAAGACGCGTCATCCCCATCTGCGCGTTGGTCGTTCCAAACCACTGCGTCGGGATTACATCCTGTAAATTCAAACTCAATCCAACGTCTCCGTAGCGGTAATGGTCCAGAGGATTGAAATACATGCCCACATCCCCGCCAACGCCCAAATCCCCGTTGTCCTCAAACTGGCGTTCGTAGCGAAACTTCACGTTGGTCCCCACAACAAACCACGGCAGCACGCGCCATGAATAGTGAAGCACCGTCCATATATCATCATAACTGGCAATCGAATTGAGGCTATCGGGACCTATCGATCCCAAATTGTCGACTATGGCGCGCCTCAATGACGTCCCCGTCCCTATCACCGATATCCCAAACGTGTGATTCAACCGGTGCGGATACAGAAACGACAGCTCCTGGAAGCCCATGGACCCCTCCGCCAGGAAATTCCACCGGTATATCCCCAATTCCAACCGCAACTGGTTCACCCGGTACAGCAGCGCCGGATTTACAAATCCCGAACTGAACTCCGTCAAATCCTGTATGTAGTCCGCCTGGAATAACGCCGCGTCGTAGCCCCCATTGCCCGTTAATCCGACTCCTTCGCTTCCCCGTACGCCAAAAAGCAACAACACCGCCACGGCGCACAGCGCCTTCAACGCCTTGACTTTTCGTTCCTTTTGCTTTTCCACAAAATCCCTCGCACCTTGTTCGGGTTGGTTTTTTATTTATTTAATAGGGATAATTTCGACACGTCTGTTTTGCGCGCGCCCCTCGGCGGTGGCGTTTGAAGCAACGGGCCTGTTTTTTCCATACCCCTTTGCTACAAGCCTGTCCGGCGCGATTCCTCTATTGACAAGATAGCTCATCACCGCTTTGGCGCGCTTATCGGAAAGAACAAGATTATAATCATCTCCACCCTGATTGTCGGTATGTCCCGCGATTTCAACCTTCACATTGGGATAGGCTTCCAAACTATTGAAAACCACTTGCTCGAGTACATAATATGATTCTTCAAGAAGTTCATCGGAGGCCGTTTTAAAATTGACTCCTCGCAAAATAAGCTTTTGTTTGATTTCCTGCGGTTTTGAATCCGGACAGCCGTCATCGTCTTTGTACCCGTTGAAGGTTTCCGGTTGATCCGGGCATAGATCAACGCCTTTGCAGATGTTCGCGTACAGCGCTTGCTTTCCTTCCTTCGCCACCCACGGATCGCAAATCCCGTCTTTATCGTTGTCGGGATCAGGGCAGCCGTCCTCATCCTGGAAACCATCGCGGTCCTCGGGATCGTTGGGACATTTGTCCTGGGTATCGTAAATACCGTCTTTATCGTTATCGTAATCGGGACAACCGTCCTGATCCTCAAATCCGTCCTTATCCTCGGGCACGTCCGGACATTGGTCAACATCGTCGGGAATCCCGTCGCCGTCGCGGTCGGTACCCAGCACTTCAACCATTTTCGTGGTGATGAGTCCGATATCGGCGCCGTTTTCGCCTTTCCCTTTACATGAAGAAACAGGTTTGACGAAATAATTATACTCCGGATGCCCTCCCGAAATAAACAGCGGCTCCTTCGATATGTTCGTTTCATTCACTACCGCGTGGACATTGAAAGGTTCCCGGTTAAGATAAACATTATTGTAAATAATGCGGGTTTTCCGGGATTCGGGGGCGATATAGACGCCGTATTGTTTGTTTTCCATTAAAATATTATTATGAATGAGCACTTCCGTGCGGTGCGCGCAGAAAATACCGCAATAGCCGTTTTCAAGAATGACGTTATGATCGATGGAGGTGCGCGATCCGCGCGAGGATTCAAGAAAAATTCCCGTCCATTCATTCCGATAAATAATATTGTTGTTGATATCGGGGAGCGTGATGAGCGCATGGATCCCCGCTCCTTTATTGTCAACAATTAAATTCCGCGTGATCACCGGCCTCGTATTTTTACATAATATTCCCGTTGTCCCGTTGATGACCGTAAAATTGGTGATGACCGCTCCGTCGGCCCCGATGACGCAGGGACCGATGCGTCTGCCGTCGATGATTGTTTTAAGCATGTCCTGTCCCATAAGAACGACATTATCCTGCATGGCGATATTTTCGCGATACACGCCATTGGATACGAAAACCGTGTCTCCCTGGTCCGCCTCGCCCAAGGCGGCGTGGATACTTGGGAAATCCTGCGGGACTACGATTTTTCTGCCGGCAAATGAACTAATCGCCGAAAAGAGGAGGCAGCAGACAACCATGGCCGAAAAGATTTTTTTAGAGCTCATATCATCCTGTTTCATAAAAAAATTATTAAGGGCTTAAACTGACAAAGTAATAAAAAGGCTCATTTAAAAAAAGCTTTAAGTTCATTCAAAATAGTTTTAGTTGAAGGGGGTGTCAAGTCTTCCTTAAAATCATGCATTTTTAAAATTGATTCAATCCTATAAAATATGCCGCATTTTAATTAAAAAGCAAGGAATTTCTTTAAAGTATATGCCGAATTAAATGGTTCCATAGTATATTTTACGAAAGAAATGTACCTTATGCGCCAGCAGAAATACCATGTTTACGTTCACGCGGCGTTTTTTTACCCGTTTGCTTTTCATGGCATGAGATGAGTACATCAATGTTCCTCCAAGGTAATCGAATTCACGCAATTATTTTATTTTTGTCTGTTTTTGCGATCTCAGTTTTCAGTTTTGGGAAAAATAAGGTAACCTATGAAAAATACGCCTGGAACTACTTAAAGACCCCTCATTTTGATGTGTACTTTCACCAGGGACAAGGGCTGCTGCCGAAAATTTCCTCCCAATGGATTGAAAATGATTTTAACGTCTTGAGTGCGGATTTCAATCATCGATTCAAGGGCCGGATTCCACTTATCATCTACGGCAGTCCCAATACTTTTGAACAGACGAACGTTATTCCCGATCTTCTTCCCGAAGGAGTCGGCGGATTTACAACGCGTATGAAAAACAGGATCGTCATTCCCTTCGACGGTTCCTATGAAGAATTGCGGCATGTCCTACACCATGAACTGGTACACGGGTTCCAAAACAATATTCTTTACGATCAATTAGGGGGGGCGCTGCTATCCGGAGTGGAAATGTCCATGCCCCTTTGGTTTGCCGAAGGCATGGCGGAATACCTATCAAGCGGATGGAACAGCGAAGCGGACATGTTCCTCATGGATGCGACCGTTTTCGGGACCGTCCCGCTTCCCGGTCCGGAACTGGACGGTTACATGGCCTATAAAGGGGGCCAATCCTTTTTATATTATTTGGCCTCAACCCGCGATGAGGCGCGGTTCTCGAAATTTTTAAAACGATTTTGCATTACCAAAAATATTGAACGATCCTTGAAAGAGGTATATGGAAAAACCTTGCAGGAACTTGGAGAAGAGTGGCGCTATCAGCTCAAACAAGTTTATTGGCCGGAAATCGGCAAGCGCCGTGAACCGTCAAAAACCGGGCGGGCGCTGACATCGCATATCAAGGACCGCGGCTTTTTCAATCTTAAGCCCCGCATTTCCCCCGACGGTAAAAAAATCGCCTACTTCAGCGACAGAAACGATTACACGCAGATAGTCATCGTTAACCGCCGGGGAAAGATTATCCAAACCATAAGCCAGTCGGGTTTTGCCGGAAATTTCGAATCGTTTCACCCTTTCAGAACCGGCATGTGTTGGTCGCCTTCGGGCAAACGTATCGCGTTTGTCACCCTTTACGAGGGGAGGGACGAACTACGGATTATCGATCTTGAAAGTAAAAAACTTGTCCGCACGTTACGACCTCAACTATCCAGTATATCTTCACCCGACTGGTCGCCCGACGGCTCTTCCATCGTTTTTTGCGGAGTAGACGGGGAATGCGGCGATCTTTACCTTTTTACGATTGCCTCCGGAGAACTGAAACGGCTGACTCATTCCATTTCACTGGAATCCGACCCGCGCTTTTCGCGAGATGGGAAAAATATTGTTTTCGGCCTCCAGGATTCATCAGGCGCCGCGCTGCGAAAAAACAACCTTACTAAGCGCCCCTTCTTTAATCTTTTTTCACTTGATTTGAAAAGCGATGCGCTTTCTCAGCTCACGCACGGCGCTTCCAATAAAAAGAGCCCTTGTTTCTCTCCCGACGGATCTTCAATTCTTTATGTGTCCGATTGCAACGGCATCGACAATCTCTATTGTGCGCCCATTTCCTCGCCCGACAGCATTCGGCCCCTTACCAATGTACTAGGCGGATGTTCAAATCCCGATTGGTCTAAAGACTCCAATACGGTAGTGTATTGCCTGTTTCAAAAAGGCGGATGGGATATATATCAAATAAACGACCCGATGCCGAAACTGACTTCCCAGCGCCTCGCCCCGACAAAATGGGCGGCGGCATTAAGCGATTCGAGTGTCCGGTACTTTGAACCTCAAACCGATTCCCTCCTCGATACGATCGCGCAATCCGACACTCTGTTGCCGAAAAAAGCCTTTGGCCATTCTTTTGCGCATCGTCGAATATCCCGTTCATCGGATGAAGACGATAATGCCATTACCGAGGAAGACACTTCCCACGCCCCATCAGTGGCGCCCAAGGCCAACCCCGATTCAATCGCAACGGCGCATAAGGATTCAGCCGATACAACGCGCGGCTTGAAAACTCAAACGGGACGGTCTGCGGGGAAAAAAGACTCCTTGAAGTTGACCCCTGTCGTCTTGAATTTCGACACCATGACAACACATCCCTATGGCGTTTCATTTTCTCCCGACATCATCATGGTAGGCGCAGGGGTCAACCCGTATTACGGCAGCGGCTATGCGGGCCAATGGCTGGCTGTATTCAGCGATCTGCTCGGAAATCATCAAATCGCCATTGCCGGCGATGTCGACGGTAACTTTTCCAACTATACCCACCTCTACGGTTCCTATTTGAATTTGCGTTACAAGGTGAATTTTGGGGCGGGCATATTTTACAACAGGGAATTCACCGCGGCATCGGTGTTCGGGGACTCGCTCTTTTTCGATACCGACGCCGGTTTCGTCCTGTTCTCAACCTATCCCTTCTCGATGTTTTCACGGCTTGAACTCAATGCGCTTTGCGAGAACCTGTCGCGAGACCCCTGGCTATGGGACACCACCGCGGCGACCTACATCAAAGACGCGGGCCGGGGCGCGCAAACAATCAACATCGTATTGCCGTCTTTTTCCTATGTCTATGACGATATCCTGTGGGGAATAACCGGGCCCCTCAACGGGACGCGCTCCCAGGCCACGATATCCATGTCGCCGCCCATCAAGCATATCAACGAATCGTTCCTTTCCTTCGATGTCGATTTTCGCAAGTATTTTCACTTGTTCAAGCGGTTTGTTTGGGCGAATAAGGTCGCCTTCGGCGCGAGCGCTCCCCTTGGAGGAGAAGCTTCTTCGGCGCGGCGGTTTTTCCTGGGGGGCGATGAAAATTGGCTTAACTATGCGACCAACATAGAAGGATACAAGTCCAATATCAACAATTTTTTCTATTCACAAATCGTAGTTCCCTTCAGAGGATGGAACTACCTCGATCTGGTCGGATCCAAATTCGCGGTGTTCAACACCGAATTCAGATTCCCTTTCATCAAGGAATTTTCCCTCGCCTGGCCGATTCCCCTTTCCCTGCGCTACATCAACGGAGCCGTATTCGCCGATATCGGCAACGCATGGGATAAAAAGGACGAATTCAACAATATCCCTTTGCCCAAGCATATCTACGGCGGCATCGGGTATGGTCTTCGGGCCAATCTGGGAATATTCGTTCTGCGGTTTGACGAGGCATGGAAAACGGATTGGACCCGTTATGTCAACTCTCCCATTTCGTATTGGTCGCTGGGGGCGGAGTATTGATCAGCATTCGCGCACGCGGTCGTCCCGCTTTGTACGCGAGGAGATTTGTTTTAATATCTCCTTCCAAATTAACGGCGCCTGGACCGTTCGATTAAATAGTTTTCTAACCCTTTCATGCCCCTTCGCCCCCATCTCGCGAATTCGCTCCGGTTTCTTGATGAATGATTCCATCGCCTGGACGAACGCGTCCTTTCCCCCGTACGGCGCTAATAATCCTGTTTGTCCATGCTCCACGATTTCCTTGATTCCGCCGCTGTCGAAGGCGACCACCGGCATGGCCGCGGCCTGCGCTTCGGCTAGAGCCCTCCCGAACGGCTCCTTATAGGACGCGCTGCAAAATACGTCGTACAGGGGAAACACATCGTTGGGATTTTCCACGTGCGGAAGCAAGGTACAGTTTTCCGTTAGCCCTTTGTCGCGTATAAGAGTTTTCAAAGCTTCACGATAATCCAATGACCAATACAACGTATCGCCGATCAAGGTGAGCGTCGC
>Ga0224524_1000553_pt1 | contig 14002 bp, 10 predicted proteins | sample CFST75metaG_FD_179895 | JGI IMG/M metagenome (GOLD analysis project Ga0224524, IMG submission 179895) | Peat soil microbial communities from Stordalen Mire, Sweden - C.F.S.T75 | ecosystem: Environmental > Terrestrial > Soil > Wetlands > Peat | place: Sweden: Norrbotten County, Stordalen Mire... | reverse complement strand
AGACCCCCATCCTTGCCTTCCCCCACGGGGGAAGGTTTAGTTGCCTTTCCCCCTTGGGGGAAACAGGAAAGGGGGTATGTTATATTCAAAATTTTCATTTTTATCCTTAAGCTTACTTTAATCTTAATGTGACTGCCTTGGCATGTCCTTCAAGATTCTCAGCTTCAGCCATCAGCTTTATTGTAGGGCCAATGTTCTCAAGACCTTTACGATTAAGTTCCTGGAAGGAGATTTTCTTTATGAAGCTTTCAACAGAGATTCCGCTGAATGTTTTTGCATAACCGTTTGTGGGCAGGGTATGGTTTGTACCGGAAGCATAATCACCGGCACTCTCGCAGCTGTATTTGCCAATGAACACTGATCCGGCATTTATAACCTTTTCAGCCAGGTCTTTTGCATTAACCGTGTTGATTATAAGATGCTCAGGAGCATATAAGTTGCTGAATTCCATGCATTCATCAATATCTGTGAAGAGAACGGAAATGCTGTTCAGCAGAGAGTGTCCAGCAATGCTTTTTCTGGGTAGCTTCGGTAGCTGATCATCAAGCTCATGCTTTACAGCAGCCATCATTTCCCTGCTGTCTGTCAGCAGAACCACCTGGCTGTCAGGGCCATGTTCAGCCTGCGACAGAAGATCGGCAGCTACATAAGAAGGATCCGCTTCACTATCGGCTATTATTAGCACCTCACTTGGTCCGGCAGGCATATCAATTGCCACACCCTCTGCCTGTACAAGCTCCTTGGCTTTCATGACATACTGGTTTCCGGGGCCGAAAATTTTATTGACTTCCGGAACTGTTTCAGTGCCGTATGCCATGGCAGCAATAGCCTGGGCGCCTCCTGTTTTATATATCTCAGTTATACCTGTAAGGCTTGCAGCATAAAGGATCAGAGGATTTACTTTTCCATCTGCTCCGGGAGGAGTGCATATAATCACCCTTCTACATCCTGCAATTTTTGCCGGAATGGCAAGCATAAGGACTGTCGAGAAAAGAGGAGCACTCCCGCCCGGGATGTAAAGTCCTACGGTACTGAAGGGAACAGATTTGCGCCAGCACTTTACTCCTGGCACCGTTTCAACAGGATCTTCAGTGATCAACTGTGTCAGATGAAACTTTTCAATGTTTTTACGAGCGAGACCGATAGCTTTTTTTAGTTCAACCGGGATTAAAGAGGTTGATTCTTTTATCTCTGTAGCTGGAACTTTAATTTCAGAAAGGGTGACATTATCAAAAAGAGCCTCATATTCCATGAGTGCTTTATCACCTCCGGATTTCACTCTTTTAAGAATGTCCCTTACAGGCTTATCGAGATTTGCATCGTTAAGAACAGGTCTCTTACAGAGTCCTTCCCAGCTCTCTTTCTTTGGAAATAATATTGTGTCCATCACTTTATCATTTTTTCAATCGGTATTACTAGTATTCCTTCGGCACCAGCTGATTTAAGCTGATCGATCCTTTCCCAGAACTCATCTTCTTTTACAACTGAATGAAGCGAGCACCAGCCTTTTTCAGCTAGAGGCAGTATTGTCGGACTCTTCATTCCGGGGAGAATCCTGCATATCTCCTGTATGGATTTTTCGGGAGCATTGAGGAGTATATATTTGTTTTCACGTGCATTCTTGACTGCCCTGATCCTGAAAAGGAGCCGGTCGAGTATTGCCTTTTTTTCTTCCGAAAGTTTCTTATTACCTATTATCACTGCTTCGCTACGAAGTATTGTTGAGACTTCTATGAGTCCATTTGTCATCAGTGTGCTGCCTGAGCTTACTATGTCGCAGACGGCATCTGCAAGACCAATTCCGGGAGCAATTTCGACGCTGCCGCTGATCTCCTCGATTTCTGCTTTGATATTATTTTCAGCAAAATAATTGGAAAGAAGTCTTGGATAGCTCGTAGCAACTCTCTTGTTATTGAAATACTGAGGTCCGGGATAGCTCTCTTCCTTTCGGATTGCCAGGCTCAGTCGGCATTGTGCAAAACCCAGCTGCTCCAGTATCGAAACGTCTTTGTTCTTTTCAAGCACTATATTCTCTCCGAGTATCCCGATATCTGCAACCTGCTGCTCGACATATTGTGGAATATCGTCATCCCTCAGGAAAAGTATCTCGACGGGAAAATTGGCTGCCCTCGTTTTAAGTACACTGATTCCATTTGAGAATTTTATTCCGCACTCTTCAAGGAGTTTATGTGAATTTTCGCTCAGCCTGCCGCTCTTTTGTATCGCAATTTTAAGTTCACTCATTTTTTTTTGTTTATGTCCTTGCGCTGCAGGCTTTTAATAAAAAACCCGCCTGTGACTACGCTCAGACGGGTTTATGATATTTTTGTTTAAGCACATATCAATATCTCCTCGCCTGGGGGCAAGTATGAGAATGATGCTGCTGTGATGAAAGCCTGTTCATTTCTTTAAAATATGAATGCAAAGATAATGTTTATTTAATAAAAATCAATAATCATTGATAAAAAACGATATTCTTAAACTTTTCAGACCCTTTCAGCTACCAGGTCCCCAACCTGGATAGTTGAATATCCCATTTTCCCGGCTCCCATATCTTTTAGCTTATTGGCAGTAACATCCATAATAGCTTTTTCGATAGCCAGGGCAGCTTTCTCCTCACCCAGATGTTCAAGCATCATTGCGCCGCACGATATTGAAGCGAGCGGATTTATAATATTTTTGCCTGTATATTTTGGAGCAGATCCGCCAATAGGTTCAAACATCGAAACACCCTCAGGGTTTATATTTCCGCCTGCAGCAATACCCATTCCTCCCTGGGTAATAGCTCCAAGATCAGTTATAATATCACCGAACATGTTGGTTGTAACAATTACGTCGAACCATTCAGGGTTTTTAACCATCCACATGCATGTCGCATCAACATGGTAATATTCACGTTTAATGTCAGGATAATCAGCTTTCCCGATTTCATGGAATGCTCTTTCCCAGAGATCAAAAACATAAGTTAATACATTGGTTTTTCCGCACAGAGCCAGGGTCTTTTTCTTGTTTCTCTTCCTTGTGTATTCAAAAGCATACCTCAGGCAACGGTCGACCTGCATACGGCTATATACCATATTCTGGACTGCAACTTCATGCGGAGTGCCTTTCATCGTAACACCGCCAATACCTGTATATACATCGCCGGTATTTTCCCTTATAACCACATAATCAATATCTTCAGGTCCCTTATCCTTAAGCGGGGTTGCGACTCCCGGGTATAGTTTAATCGGCCGGAGATTAATATACTGATCAAGTTCAAAACGGAGTCTGAGCAGGATCCCTTTTTCAAGTATACCCGGTTTGACATCGGGATGTCCAATGGCTCCAAGAAATATTGAATCAAATTTCTTAAGCTGGTCGATAGCAGAATCAGGAAGTATCTCACCGGTTCTCAGATACCGTTCTCCTCCGAAATCAAACTCTTCGAAATTTAGCTTAAAACCAAATCTCATAGCTGCGGCACTAAGCACTTTTCTGCCTTCCCTGACTACCTCTGGTCCGGTACCATCCCCGGCAATAACGGCAATGTTATAAGTTTTACTCATAAATGTCTAATTAATGTAATTCATTTGATTGATTTATTAACAGATTGTTGCCTATTTTAAATTCATTATTATAAACGATATTCATCATTTTCTCCGTGGCTTTAATTGCCGATTCAGTCTGATCAGCATCGAGCCCTTTTGTTTTGAATTCCTTCTCACTGATGCTCCATGTTATTATTGTATCGACCAGTGCATCGGTTTTACCTCCTGGAGGAATAGAGACCTGATAGTCGATAAGAAGCGGAAGCTCTTTCCCGAGCCCTTCGTATATTATTCTTATCGCTTTCATGAATGCATCGTACTGGCCATCGCCGGAGGATGTCTCCTGGTAAATCTTTCCATCAATTTCAACCTGGACGCTGGCATGCGGTTTCAGACCGAATGATAGTGAAAGAGAGTAATTTTTTATGAAGATCCTGTATTCTGTTCTGTCATTGCCAAGGACATCAGATATAATGAAAGGCAGGTCTTCGGTTGTTACATTCTCTTTCTTATCTCCCAACTCAATGACTCGCTGGGTCACTTTATTAATTGAATCAGGGCTCAGGAATAATCCGAACTCTTCAAGATTTTTGCGAACCGTCGCTTTTCCCGATTGTTTTCCAAGGGCATATTTCCTTTTCCTGCCGAATCTCTCAGGCATCAGATTATTGTAATAGAGGTTGTCCTTGCTGTCGCCATCGGCATGTACACCGGAGGTCTGTGTAAAAACATTCTCTCCGATTACCGGCTTGTTGACCGGGATCCGTATGCCGCTGAAAGTCTCGACAATCCTGCTCACCTTGGTTATCTCGAATTCGTTGATGCCTGTCTCAGCATTCAGATGGTCGTGAAGGAGACCAATCACGCTTGAGAGAGGAGCATTCCCTGCTCGTTCTCCGAGACCGTTAATGGTGGTATGGATGCCTGTAATTCCTGCCCTGACTGCCGAGAATACATTTGCAACTGCAAGATCATAATCGTTATGTGCATGAAAATCAAAATGGAGGGACGGGTACCTGTCCACAACTTTTTTACAGAAGTCGTAAGTCTGTACCGGGTTCAGGATTCCCAGGGTATCGGGGAGCATGAATCTTTCGATATTCTCATCTTTCAGGGAATCGAGCATATAAAAGACGTACTCCTCAGAATTTATCATTCCGTTCGACCAGTCCTCGAGGTAGATATTTACCTGCATATCAACCGATTCAGCTTTTTTGAGTATCTTCCTGATATCATTTGCATGCTGTTCAGGGGTCTTCCGGAGCTGCTTTTCGAGATGGCGCAAAGATCCTTTGGTGAGGAGATTGATGACTTTTCCGCCTGCATCATTTATCCAGTTAAGTGACAGATCGCCATCCACAAAACCGAGTACCTCGACCTTCCTCTGGAAATTATTATGACGGGCCCACTCAGTTATCTGCTTCACAGCCTCGAATTCACCGGACGAAACCCGTGCTGAGGAAACCTCTATACGGTCGACCTTAAGATCTTTCAGAAGAAGCTTGGCGATATGTAGCTTCTCGAGAGGAGTATACGAAACTCCCTGAGTCTGCTCTCCATCCCTGAGGGTGGTATCCATTATCTCAACTCTCATTGACGAAGGGAGTTTCTGAATTCATATGCCGTTATCATTTCCTTGATATTCAGCAGGTAATCAATATCATCGAGTCCTTTCAGCAGGCACTCTTTTTTATATGGGTTGATCTCAAATTTCAGAGACTCACCTGTTGGCAGCAGAATAAGATCCTGTTTTTCAAGGTCAATCCTGACTTTTGTATCCGGAAACTCCCGGATCATTGCCAGCAATCTTTTCAGGAATTCTTCGGGAACAACAACAGGCAGAAGACCGTTATTCAGCGAGTTGTTCCTGAAAATGTCGGCAAAGAAACTCGATACAACCGCCCTGAAACCGTAATCGGCAATTGCCCATACGGCATGTTCACGGCTCGATCCGCATCCGAAATTTTTACCGGCAACAAGGATCTCGCCTCTGAACTTCGGGTTATTGAGAACAAATTCCTCGTTTTTATTTCCAGTCTTGTCATATCGCCAGTCGCGAAATAAATTTTCTCCGAAACCTTCACGCGAAGTAGCACTTAGGAACCTTGCGGGAATTATCTGGTCAGTATCTGTGTTTTCCAGCGGCAATGGAACGCAGGTTGATTCCAGAATATTGAATTTTACTTTTAACATTTTTTCTTGTAATAAAGTATTGTTAATTATTTAACAGATCGGCCGGATCGGTTATTTTTCCGGTTATGGCTGAAGCTGCAGCAGTAAGAGGGCTCGCAAGTAGTGTTCTTGAACCAGGACCCTGCCGTCCTTCGAAGTTCCTGTTGGATGTGGAAACAGCATATTTTCCTGCAGGTATTTTATCTTCATTCATTGCCAGGCATGAAGAGCATCCAGGTTGCCTTAGCTCAAAGCCGGCATCCTTCAGTACCTTGTCAAGACCTTCCCTGATTGCCTGCTGCTCGACTCTCTTTGAGCCCGGTACGATCAGAGCAGTTACTCCGGGAGCTTTCTTCCGTCCTTTCACGAATTGTGAAAATGCCCTGAGGTCTTCAATTCTGCCGTTGGTGCAGCTGCCCAGGAAAACATAATCAATCGGGTGGCCAAGGATTTTTTCTCCCGGCTTAAATCCCATGTAGTCAATAGATTTCAGAAATGAAGCTTTTCCTTCACCCTGGCTTTCCGCACCAGGAATCGTATCATCTATTGCCATACCCATTCCTGGATTTGTTCCGAATGTTATCATCGGCCTTATTTTTGAAGCGTCAAACACGAGTTCACGGTCAAACACACAACCTTCATCACTCTTTAAAGATCTCCACCTGAGAAGCAGAGATTTGAAATCGGGACGGCTCTCGACAGAGTGTATCCTGTTGAGATACTCATAGGTGGTAAGGTCCGGTGCAATGAGTCCGCCCCGGGCACCCATTTCAATGCTCATATTGCATATAGTCATTCGCCCTTCCATGCTGAGAGCTTCAATGGCAGTTCCGCAATATTCCACAAAATAACCTGTCGCACCTCCTGCTGATATTTTAGAAATTATATAAAGTATTATATCCTTGGCTGTGACACCTTTCTGAAGCGATCCGTTCACAGTGATCTTCAACTTCTTTGGTTTAGGCTGAAGAACGCATTGTGAAGCAAGAACCATTTCGACTTCGCTGGTACCGATTCCAAAGGCAATGGCGCCGAATGCACCGTGGGTTGATGTATGGCTGTCGCCGCATACAATTGTAGTACCCGGAAGCGTATATCCAAGCTCCGGACCGACAACATGCACAATTCCGTTCTTTGGGTGATTGATACCGAAGTATTCAATCCCAAATTCACTACAATTATGATTCAGGGTTTCCACCTGTTTAAGTGACAACTCATCCTTAATAGGCAGTTCCTGTTCTTTCGTCGGAATATTGTGATCAGCGGTAGCTGTTGTCTTGCCTGGACGAAAAACAGTTATACCCCTGGTTCTCAGTCCGTCGAAAGCCTGGGGACTTGTAACTTCATGGATGAAGTGGCGATCGATGTACAGGACGTCAGGGCCGCCTTCAATCGATCGCACAACATGGCTGTCCCATATTTTATCAAATAGTGTTGCTGGTGTCATTTTGTTTATTTTATCTTGGATATTGCATCAATAAAGGCTTCTACCGAAGCAGTTATAATATCAGTATTTGTCCCGAATCCGTAGTAGATCTTATCCCCGTGTCCAACCTGAACATGGACCTTTCCGAGGTCGTCGCTTCCCCTGGTAATTGCCTGGATCAGGAACTCTTCAAGATGTACTGTCTTGCTGATGAGATGCTTGACAGCAGTAAATGCAGCGTCTATAGGTCCGTTACCTGAGGCAGTTGAAGTATGAACCTCGCCGTTGACTTTTAATCCAACAGTAGCTACTGGAATTGCAGATTTTCCGCAGGTAACCTGGAGCAGTTCCAGCTTGAGCGATTTCTCGCCCTGGAAAACTTCTCCCGTCAGGATCCTGATATCTTCATCGTTTATCTCCTTCTTTTTGTCGGCAAGCAGCAGAAAGCGATGATACACATCGTCGAGCTCCTCCTTGCCCAGATTGAATCCAAGAAGCTCAAGACGGTGATTAAGTGCCGCTCTTCCGCTTCGGGCAGTAAGAATTATCGATGACTCCCTTATTCCAACTTCAACCGGATCAATTATCTCGTAATTCTCCCTGTTCTTGAGAACGCCATCCTGGTGGATGCCTGATGAGTGCGCAAATGCATTTCGGCCGACAATGGCTTTATTTGCCTGTACAGGCATGCTCATAAGGGTTGATACAAGCCTGCTTGTGCTGAATATATGCTTGGTATTAATGTCGGTACGAAGCTTAAGGTCGTGATGGCTTTTGATTATCATCGCTATCTCCTCGAGCGATGTATTACCGGCCCTTTCTCCGATTCCGTTTATAGTGACCTCTACCTGCCTGGCCCCGTTTATGACACCCATCATTGTGTTTGCAGTGGCCATGCCAAGGTCGTTATGGCAATGTGTTGAGATCATTGCTTTGTTGATATTTGGGACATGTTCTACCAGGTATTTTATTTTTGCACCGTACTCTTCCGGCATACAGTAACCTGTAGTGTCAGGAATATTTACGACTGTAGCGCCGGCATTTATTACAGCTTCAATCACCCGGGCGAGATATTCATTATCGCTCCGGCCTGCATCTTCGGCATAGAACTCTACATCATCGACAAATTTCCTGGCATATTTTACTGAATCGCAAGCTCTCCTGATGATCTCCTCGGGAGTAGTCTTTATCTTGTATTTGATATGAAAAGGCGAAGTGCCTATCCCGGTATGTATTCTTTTTCTTTTTGCAAACTGAAGAGCTTCGGCAGCAACCTCGATATCTTTTTTAACTGCACGTGTCAGCGCACAGATTACCGGGTTTGTTATAGCTTTTGAAATTTCAACCACGGATTTGAAATCGCCCGGGCTTGATATCGGAAAGCCTGCCTCAATAACATCCACACCGAGAGCTTCCAGCACCTCCGCGACCTCTATTTTTTCGATAGTGTTAAGCTGGCATCCGGGCACCTGTTCACCATCTCTCAGGGTGGTGTCAAAAATAATTACCTTATCATCCATTTTTCTAAGTTTTTATGATGAGTTATTTTTTAGCCGGCCTCAGCTTCCTGACAGCAGCACCAGTCCTCCATAATTCAGAATTGCCCATCTCCTTAAGTTCTGCATCAAGCATTTCCTTGTAATTCAGAGTCCCTGTCGACTTAAGCACTCTTACGCACTCCTTGCCCGATTTCACTTTCCTGTACAGATCTTTAAATACGGGAAGGGTGGCCTTCATGAATTTCGGACGCCAGTCAAGCGCTCCCCGCTGAGCTGTTGCGCTGCAATTACTGTACATCCAGTCCATGCCATTCTCATCAACAAGCCTTATAAGGCTCTGGGTAAGCTCCTCAACAGTTTCATTGAATGCTTCGGAAGGAGAATGCCCGTTAGTGCGGAGCACCTGATACTGTGCATCCATGATACCGGCAAGCGCACCCATGAGAACACCCCTTTCCCCGGTGAGGTCGCTGTAAACCTCTTTCTCGAATGAAGTGGGGAAAAGATATCCTGAACCTATTGCAATTCCCAAAGCTAAAGTCCTGGCTTCAGCTTTCCCGGTAAAATCCTGGAATACTGAATAGCTCGAGTTTATCCCCGCTCCAGCAAGAAAATTCCTGCGGACACTTGTCCCTGATCCTTTGGGAGCGCAGAGAATAACATCGATATCGGCAGGAGGAATGACGCCTGTATATTCCTTATAAGTAATTGAAAAACCGTGTGAGAAATAAAGGGCTTTGCCTTTTGTAAGATGCGGCTTAAGCTTCGGCCATAATATACGCTGTGCTGCATCGGAGACCAGATATTGGATTATTGTACCTTTTTCGGCAGCTTCTTCAACCGGGAAGAGGCTTACCCCGGGAACAAATCCGTCCTTTACTGCCTTGTCCCAGTCGGCTTTGAATTCGGGAGCCTGTCCGACAATTACATTGATCCCGTTATCTTTCATGTTCATTCCCTGCGCAGGTCCCTGGACACCGTATCCTATAACTGCAACAACTTCATCTTTAAGCACTTCACGCGCCTTTGCAAGTGTGAATTCTTCTCTTGTTACTACATCTTCAATAACACCGCCAAAATCGATTTTTGCCATGATTTAAAATTTTAATTTGAGTTATTTACTTGTTCTTTACTTTTGTCTAGTGACTTTTGTCTTTTGTCTTTTAATTCTTATTATAAGTTTCAATCTCTTCAGGTGCAAATCTGTTAGCTTCATCCATCTCCTTGAGATATGAATTGAGTTCTTTAACCTGTTTTGTGATTGCGACCCTTCCCGAGCGGACAAACTGCAATACGCCGTATGGTTCGAGCTGGTTCAGAAGCTCGGCTATTTCAGATTTATGGCCCGTCTTTTCAATTATGATATATTCGGGTGAGACCTCAAGAACTCTTGCATGCTGGTTCCTCACGAGATGATCTATCACGTTTCCCGACATCAGGCCTTTTGTTGTTACCTTGTAAAGGGCAATCTCCTGGTAAATGATCTCATCTGAAGTATGAACAAATACCTTAAGGACATCAACCAGCTTTTCCATCTGCTTCGCTACCTTCCTGACCATATCGGGAGTGGTCTTTACAACTAGTGTTAGCAACTGAACACCTTTTACTGCAGATTCCGAGGCGGTAATGCTTTCGATATTTATCTGCCTGCGGGTCAGTATTATCGTTATCTGGTTCAGGATCCCAATGTGGTCCTCACTGAACAATGAAATTGTAAATTCCTGTTTCATGATTTATAATTAAGCGTTACTTCTGAAACTGATGCTCCGGGTTCAACCATCGGAAGGACATTTCCCTCCTTATCAATATTAATATCGAGCAGGTACGGTCCTTCTGATTTAAGCATTTCGATAATCGATTCTTTCAGTTCAGACCTTTCATTTACTTTCCGTCCGGGTATGCTGTATCCTGCAGCTATTGCAATAAAGTCTGGATTTACCATCTTCGTGGAGGCGTACCTTTTATTGAAGAACATATCCTGCCACTGGCGTACCATTCCAAGGTATCCGTTGTTAAGGATTATAATTTTAACAGGAACTTTATATTGCATGATAGTCCCGAGTTCCTGGATGGTCATCTGAAACCCTCCATCTCCAATGAATGCAACTACCTGCCTGCCCGGATTGCCGATCTTAGCACCGATTGATGCAGGCAGTCCGAAACCCATTGTTCCCATTCCACCCGATGTTACCAGGCTGTTCGGGGTTGTGAATCTGAAATACCTTGCAGCAGCCATCTGGTTCTGCCCGACATCTGTAACAATTATTGCATCGCCTCCTGTCAGATCCGAAACCATGTTTATGACTTCACCCATCCTAATATCGCCTGAATCTGGTTTTGTCTCCGATTTAATAACCTTTTCAAATTCAGTCTTGTCGCAAATCCTGAATTCCCTGATCCATGATTCATAAGTTTTCTTCATGACAAGTGGGATCAGGTGGCTTAGCACTTCTTTTGCATCATTATGAATTTCAAGATCGACCTGGACATTTTTATTGATCTCGGCTTCGTCTATTTCAATATGTATTATACGTGCCTGTTTTGCATATTTCTTCAGGTTGCCGGTAACCCGGTCGTCAAAACGCATTCCTATAGCAATTATCAGATCGGCCTCGTTGGTAAGCATGTTTGGCCCGTAGTTGCCATGCATGCCCAGAAACCCTGCATAGAGCCTGTGACCGGAAGAAAAAGAGGATATACCCAAAAGGGTGACGGCGACGGGTATTCCGGTTTTTTCGGCGAATTCCCTGAGTTCCTTCTCCGCTCCGGAAATAAGAACACCATGCCCAGACAGTATCAAAGGCCGTTCAGCATGATTGATCATTATCGCAGCCGATTCGATAGCCCTGGTATGAAGCGGTATATGTGGATTATAGCTTCTCAGGTATGTGCATTTTTTATATTTATAGCTAAGTTTTTCATTCTGAGCATCCTTTGTGATGTCAACAAGTACGGGGCCCGGCCGGCCCGTTGTTGCTATATAAAATGCCTTTGCAATTGTGTCCGGGATATCCTGTGCTTTCTTTACCTGGCAATTCCATTTGGTGACAGGCATTGAGACTCCAAGGATATCCGTCTCCTGGAAGGCATCGGTACCGATAAGAGTCGAGACCACCTGTGCAGTTATAAATACCACCGGTACCGAATCGAGGTAAGCATTAGCGATCCCTGTTATAAGGTTTGTCGCTCCGGGACCGGAAGTTGCAAAGCATATTCCAGGTTTACCCGATACCATTGCATAGGCCTGGGCTGCGTGGGCAGCCCCTTGCTCGTGGCGTGTCAAAATATGCCTAAGTTTATCTTCGTAATCGAGGAGCTTGTCGTATACCGGCATTATGGCCCCGCCCGGATAACCGAATATAGTGTCGACACCCTCTTCGATGAGGCACCTGAGGAGCGCATCAGCACCTGTTATCTGCTCAACACCATTAAAACTGGTTTCTTCGGCGGTTGCTTTCTCTTTTTTCATGTCTGTTTCTAATTCTGTAATCATATGTTTCAATACTTTATTCACATCGTTTTTACATCCCCTCATCCCCCATTGGCTTCTTCTATTCGCCAACCGGAGAATTCAAAGGAGGAGATTATTTACTTTTTTTATTTTTATCTTTTTACTTTTGTCTTTTGTCTTTAACCTTTAAAAAAACCACCCCTGCCCCTCCCGGGAGGGGAATCATCAAACTAACCGAACTGCTCCTTTGTCGGCTGAACTTATGAATGCGGCATAGGCCCTGAGTGAAGCAGGAATATCTCGGTTTCTATTTCCTGGCTTGAACGCTTCAGATCCTTTTAATTCTTCTTGCTTCATTCTATTATTCATCTCATCTTCAGAAAGTTTAACATTTAATTTTCTGCCCGGAATATCGATCTCTATAATATCGCCATCCTTTATCACAGAGAGTTCTCCGGCTGCAGCAGCCTCCGGCGACACATGACCCACTGACAATCCGGATGTACCTCCCGAGAATCTACCGTCAGTGATCAGCGCACATTTTTTATCAAGACCTCTTGACTTGAGATAAGAGGTAGGGTAGAGCATCTCCTGCATTCCCGGACCTCCTTTCGGTCCTTCATAGCGGATTATGACAACATCACCTTCCCTGACCTTCCCATCGAGGATGCCGACGGAAGCCTCCTCCTGTGATTCGAAAACCACTGCAGGACCGGTGAACGAAAACAATTTTTCATCGACTCCTGCGGTTTTTATAATGGAGCCGTCTTTTGCCAAATTCCCGTATAACACGGCAAGTCCGCCATCTTTGTTATATGGGTGCTTAGTATTGCGGATGCATCCTTTTTCCCTGTCAGTATCAAGTGTATCATACATGGTATTTTGAGAGCCCATTTCAATGCTTCTCTTCATTGCCGGAGCGCTCCCGTAAAATTTATACGCTTCAGGCTTTGCCTTACCTCCAAGGATATCCCAGTCATTGATGGCTTCTTCCAGCGACTTATAATCAACTCTCTTTACAGAAGTATCTATCAGCCCGGCACGCTTTAGTTCACCCATTATTGCCATGATACCGCCGGCGCGGTTAACATCCTGAACATGGAAGTGTGAGCTTGGCGCAACTTTGCATATATTCGGAATCTTTCGCGAAAGTGAATCTATATCTTTCATTGTGAAATCGACTTCTGCCTCATGAGCCAGGGCAAGCAGGTGCAGAACGGTATTTGTAGATCCGCCCATAGCTATATCGAGCGACATAGAGTTCATGAAAGCTTCTCTGGTTGCGATTGAACGGGGAAGTACGCTTGCGTCGCCATCAGAATAATATCTTTCAGTTATTCCGACAATGAGCCTTGCTGCTTTTTCGAAAAGCTTTGTACGGTTTGAATGTGTGGCAACTATTGTTCCGTTTCCGGGAAGGGCAAGCCCCAGAGCTTCATTGAGGCAGTTCATTGAATTTGCCGTAAACATGCCTGAGCAAGAGCCACAGGTAGGGCAGGCGGTTCTTTCCATCTCATCAAGTTCCTTGTCGCTTACCTTATCGTCAGCAGCATCGACCATTACATCGACCAGATCGAGAGGACGGTCTCCAAGCAGGCCTGCTTCCATTGGTCCGCCTGAAACAAATACCGCAGGAATATTAAGGCGGAGAGCCGCCATCAGCATTCCCGGAGTTATCTTGTCGCAGTTGCTGATGCATATCATAGCATCTGCGCAATGGGCATTGCAGACATATTCAACGCTGTCAGCTATGAGCTCACGAGAAGGAAGGGAATAAAGCATTCCATTATGACCCATAGCTATTCCGTCGTCGATTGCAATTGTGTTGAATTCTGCAGCAAAGCATCCGCTCTTTTCTATTTCTTTCTTTATGGTCTGACCGATTGCGTGAAGATGAACATGCCCGGGTACGAACTGTGAAAAG
>Ga0224524_1000552_pt1 | contig 14036 bp, 10 predicted proteins | sample CFST75metaG_FD_179895 | JGI IMG/M metagenome (GOLD analysis project Ga0224524, IMG submission 179895) | Peat soil microbial communities from Stordalen Mire, Sweden - C.F.S.T75 | ecosystem: Environmental > Terrestrial > Soil > Wetlands > Peat | place: Sweden: Norrbotten County, Stordalen Mire... | reverse complement strand
ACTTTTCGGTTTTCGATGCCTTCGTAGCCGTCTCGATGACCGTCTATTGCTCAAACGATTCTGCCCAAAAAGAATATTGCGACCTATTAGGCGCGGGTGATATGGGCGAAGTCACAACGGCGGTGAAAGAGTTGACTTTGACTCTTGGGGTTAATAGCCAATATGTGGATCCAATCGATCATAAAACCAAGACCGAAGGAGGCGCTAGCGTCAACTCGTTTTGGTTTGACGATACCATGCCTTTAGCGGCTACGAGCAGCAAAATCCTCCAAGGTCTTCAAGACGATTATTTTGCCTCAATATATCACACAAAAGCTTCCTCGGAGAAACTTACGCAGTGGCTTTCCGACAATGCCCCGGTGGGTTTTGACGATCTTCCCAAATTGCAGCTTGACGGAGAACCGGAAACCACTTCGGTTTCTGCATATTTCGTCAAGGATACTTTTCCCAATGAGGAGCATCAAGAATACTGGAGCGAATACAATTCCAAGAAACATTACCTTGAGTATGTTCTTGACGGGGTGACGGAGTCCGTGGATTTCATTAATTCGCGAGAGGATGGAAATCTCTTGGAAGGAACCCATTTTACGGGAGTCCACTCTTCGATAAACAAACTCGGAATCGATTATTTCCTCCCCGATGTTGACTACACACCCAACGACATCATGAACGATGTCATTCACAATTCCTATGTTACCGGGAAGGACTTATATGATCTCATCATTTCGGCCCCGTATTTTCTGATCCGGACTGAGAATCTCGATTTTAAGGACAGCCTTGAGGAAATGGCTTCGTTTTTCAGCGGGACGCTCATGGAGAAACTGATCGATCCTTCTTATCCGTTGGTTTTGACCCAAGCTCTTCAAAGCTCGGTTCTCAAATACGATTACAGCGGTTTCTATGCCGTTTCGATCACCGCGGTTGCCACTGAAACGAGCACCAAGGGAAGTATTTATTCAAAATATGATTTCACGCTCAACCGTCCTTATGCCTTTGAAGTGAATTACCCCCTTACGCTCGAAGGGGAGGCTTCCGCGACCAATCTTCCCCTTTTCTATGGGCAGGTCTTTGATCCCGGTTACGCCGCTGCTTGATGCCAGATTCTAAAATCAATTTCTTTTCTGACCAAAATAGTTTGTGACGCTATTATAATGATTCCCATGAGGGAAGCGAGTTTGAAGGGGCATTTTTTGCGGAACCATTCAGGGCTGATTTTCTTTGTGCTTCTTTTCAGTCTTTTGGAAAACGTTTGCGCTGCTTTCTATCCGCTGGCTTTGGGGTACCTGATTGATGATTATGCTTCGCTTGATGGAGCAAAGCTTTGGCTTCTCGGGGGTTTCTTTTTCGCCTCTTGCGGTCTTCTTCTCAGCCTCGATTATTGCAACAAAAGACTGATGGTTCGCCTTTCCTACGAAACCAAGCGGGAGCTAAGAAAAAAACTTTTCGCGGTTCTTCTGAAAGAAAGCCCTTCGGTTTACCGCGAACATTCCGATGAGTATTATTCTTCCCTTCTGACTTCCGATGTCGATGCCCTTTACGATAAGTATTACGGGAACATCATCTGGTTTCTTATTCGTGTTGTGGACTTTTTGGTTTTCTTTGGTCTTTTGTTTTTTGTGAATTGGATCATGGCGCTCATCATTTTCGTCGCGACGATTGCCTCGTTATTCCTGCCGAAACTGGTCGGACGCAAGCTGGAAGCCAACGAAAAAAAGGTTTCCGAAGGTAACGCTTCTTATCTCTCGGATCTCACGGAGCTTCTTAAAGGAAGAGAATTCGTCAATGAGCGGACGTTGGCCAGATTTGAGGATATTCATGAAAAAAGCAGCGTGATCAAAGAAAAAAACCGATACAACGCCTCGCGATATCAGTCCCTTGTCGATATCCTCCAAGGTGTTTCGCTCTATTTGGTTCAGGCGGTGGCTTTCGGGACGGGATTAGCCCTTCTCCATTTCAATCTTTTGAGTTTGGGCGGCCTGACGATTTCCTTGCTGCTCACCGATTTATTGGTTTATCCGACCAACGATGCGTTTGGGATCCTCCTTCTTCTAAAAGGCGGGAAAGCTTATGAAAAGAAGATCAGCGATTGCTTGCGGGTCCCTTCTGCGGGCGCCCCTTATAGCCAGGCCAAGATCGAAACTCTGCAAGTCGAATCTTTAGGTGCCAAATCAGGAAATTTTGTTCTTTCAGAAGTTTCTTTTAGCCTTTCTCGGGGTGAAAAAATGGCGATCGTTGGAAAGAACGGAGCCGGAAAAAGCACGCTTCTGAAAACACTTTTGGGAATTGAAAAGGCCAGCAGCGGAACCCTTCTTGTCAACGGAAAGGAGGCCTCTTCGCCTGAACTTGCTTCTGAGTCGGCCTATATCAGCCAAGATATTTTTCTTTTCGACGCGACGGTGGAGGAGAATATCACTTTATTCGGAAGTTATCCGTCGGCCGCCGTTTCGTCTTCTCTCTCCAAAATCAAGCTTGGAAAAAACTTGAACTACGAAGTTGGTCGCAATGGATCCTGTCTTTCGGGAGGGGAGAAGGCAAAAATCGCCATCCTTCGTGCGCTATGTCGAGGCCAAAGTTTGCTTATTTTCGATGAGGCTTTCGCTGCAATTGATGAGAAAAGCGCTTCCGAAATCCTGTCCTATCTCAAAGATCAGGAAATCATGATGATATCCGTTACCCACGATTTAAGCCCTGAAAACCTGGCATTTTTTGACAAAGTCCTTGTCCTTAAGAACGGGAAGGAGTTTTCTTTATTATCCAATAGCAGCCCCATTGACGTTTCTCAACTCCTATGAAAAGTTTGCCGGAACCTTTTTGTCTTTTTTTCCGTTATAAAGCCGAAGTATCGTAAAGTATCATATTCTTTGGGGCATTTCGTTTTTTAATATCGTTTGGAGGATTCCAAAATGATCGGGGACAGATTAAAAGAATTTCGAACCAAGAATAATTTGAGTCAAGAAGATCTCTCAGCGAGGCTTCATGTCTCGCGGAGTCTGGTGGCCAAATGGGAGCAAGGAAGAGCTAATCCCACTTCTGAAGATTTGGATAAAATGGCTGAATTGTTTTCCGTAAAACCAGAGGATTTGGCTTCGTATAGAGACCTGAAGGCCATTTATAAAGATCAGGGGTTTAAATATCGGAAAAACGCGAAAGTTTTTTGGTGGGTGTTTGGGTGTTTTGGGGGGTTGCTTGTTCTTTTCGTTATTGGCGAATCCATTGCCATGTCCAATCAAACCCACGAAATGACTCTTTATGGCAACGAAGATTACAAAATCGGAACTATCGAAAAAAGCGATGACGGATCAACGGTGAACAAAATATCTTTTGAAGGTACGGATCTCGCTCTAACGGGATACGAGGCCGCTCAGGTCCCCCTCATTCTAAAAGACAATAACATGATCGATCATGTTGATTTTCCTCAAAATAACCTGAATTTTTTGGTTTTTTCGCGAACCATCGCCGAGCGAGGGGATTCTGTCCGCGTTTATTATGAAACCATACAAACGCTGAACGGATTTGGTGGTTTTGTATCCGCTAAAAAAGTTGTCACTTCCGTTCAGTGGAATCGCTTTGCGATTTCCGTGGATCAGTCGACTCGAGGAGTCTATCTTGATTTTGGCGGCCTCACAAATCCATTCAATCCGGATTCCGAAAGCGTGGCCAAATTTCAAATGCCCACTTTTTTAAATTCTCAAATGGACGAAACCGGAGGCGATTACGGCAGAGTGCGATATAATGCGAATTGGGGAACCGGTTATAAGAAGACGAGCTTGGACGGACTGAACTTCTTGAATGCATACCTTTCGTTTGATGTCGATTGCGTAAAACTTGCGAAGAAGCGGTCTCTTTCTTATGATTCGGATATCGACGTAAACGTTGTTTTCATAACCGAATCGGGAACTTCAGACCTCGGCTATGATGTCTTCTCGGGAACCTCATCCCGGGAATGGGTAAACGTTGCCGGAGATGGTTACAGCTGCCAAGCTCCGGTCGTGGAAACTTATTGGAATCATTTTGCCGGCTCGAGCGAACTGACTAAAACAGACTGGGTTCCGATTGCCTTCATGGTTTCGTCCGAGAGCGTGCCTTCGGCGGAGTCTTATGACATCAAAGAATTTGATTCGAGCGACTCCTTGATAAAGACGACCACGATCTCCTCGATTTCGGAGGCAAGCGCTTACACGAAACAAAACGACATGTTTTTTGCAATTGTCTATAAAAATACCGTTAGCGGAAAAGATTCGGGCACCAAAGTGAATGTGGGAGGCTATTTCCCCACCTTCTTCTCAAATGATTATGGTTTATTTTATTCAAATCAAAGAATAATCTTTTAGAATCCTTCGATTTGATTTCTCCTTGATTATTGGTTTATGAAAATTCAGAAACTCGACATATTATTGATTCTTTTCTAACTTCTTTATCAAATATGGAAGGGCAAGTTCAAAACGGAGACCATATGAGACTTCCTTCGCATCGCATCCTAGCGTGTCTTTGATCGCCTCTTTGACAAAGTTGCCCGCGATTTGCAAGGATTCATCAAAAGGAATGCCATTTAAGAGCAACCCCAAAAAAGCGGATGCGAAGATGTCACCTGCTCCATGGAATTTTCCCGGGAGAGCCTTCCCGCTATAGGAAGAGACGTTTTTGTCTCCTTGAGCGAGGTAATACATCCCGATTTCTTCTTTTTTCCCTTTGACCCCCGTGATGAGAGCCTTTTTGGCCCCGATCTCCAGCAAGTCCTTAAGCAAGGAAGCGAAATATGCTTTGTTTGATTTTTCGGGTTCGTAAGGCCTATGGGTCAGTAAAGCCGCTTCCGAAAGATTGGGAACGATGAGATCGGCCGCTTTGACGAGCTCCTTCATTTCCTCGATATGCGCTTCATTGAATCCTGGGTAGAGCTTTCCGCTATCCGCCATCGCGGGATCCACGAATAAAAGAGTGTCTTTGTCTTTGAGCAGAGAAATCGCTTTTTGAACAATGGCCACCTGTCCATTTCCTAGATAGCCGGTATAAATAGCATCGAAGTGGTGGTTGTAGTCTTTCCATTTCTCGACGCTCGGAAGAATCTCATTTGTGAGATCGGTGAAAGTCCAGCTCTTGAAACCGGAGGTATGATTGGACAAAACTGCGGTGGGGAATCCGATGGTTTCGATTCCTAGTGCCGAGAGGATCGGAAGGGCTACCGTCAGTGAGCATCGTCCCATGCAGCTATAATCTTCGAAGACCAACGCTCTTTTTTGTTTCATGATGCTATTGCCCTATTTCCTTTTCCGGAACGTCTTATTGACAGGACTATTATAAAGGACTCTTTTCCTTTTAGAAAAAAGTCCCTTGCGAAATATGTTTTCGATCGTCTTAGATGAAAAGCGACATATCGGAGGTTTCGCCGGCACCTAAGAAAGTGGAAACGCCGCCTAATTCCACGCCATCGATTAGTTCTTCCTTGTGGATTCCCATGATGTCCATCGACATTTGGCAGGCCACGATTCGAGCCCCGTGAGCCCGGGCCTGTTCGATGAGCTCTTCCAAGGATTGGATGTTCTTCTTTTTCATGATTCCCCGGATCATCTTCGGGCCCATCCCGCCCATATTCATCTGGGAAAGGTGCAGTTTTTTGGTTCCTCGTGGCATCATGAAGCCAAACATTTTCTCAATCAGAGTCTTTCGGACTTTGGCTTTTTTGGCTCGGCGGAGGATATTCAAACCCCAGAAGGTGAAAAAGATCGTGACCTTCCGTCCCATCGCCAACGCTCCGTTGGCCATGATAAAAACGGCGATCGTTTTGTCAAGGTCGTCAGAGAAGACCACGAAGTTCTTATCGTGGGGGATGTCTCCCGTGATGGCTTCCGCTGGTTTGGAAGTCTTTTTTACCAGAGCCCTAATCACTCCGTCCTTATTCATAGGGTCCAGTTTCTCCAAGGTGTTTCCGGTTCGGGTGGCCCAGACTTGGATGTCGCTATAGAAAGCATCTTCGGTCGCCTCAACCAAAACTTCATCGCCCTCTTTGAGCATCCTTAACGTATCGGCTATTTTCACGATAGGTCCAGGGCACTTTAAACCTTTAGCGTCGATGAATAACGGCTGGATCGCGGCTTTGTATTTCTCATAGGCTTCGTAGCCCCCCGCTAGGTCATAAGCCTCATAACCGCGATCGCGCAAGATCTCCACGACTTGAGAGGACCAGTCACCGACGCGGCAGAAGGCGTAGACCGGTTTGTCCTTGGGGAGAGAATCGATTTTGGCGGCGAAATCATTGAAGGGGATATTCAGGGATCCTGGGATGCCTTTGATCAGCCCTTCGTTGGGATCGCGGAGATCCACAAGGGTGACTTTGGCGGGATCCAGCTGGCTGAATTCCTCCGGGGTGAGATGTTCGTTAATTGGTTCGCTCATAATTTTTTCCTTTCATTTGACGATCAGCTCTTCGCTGAAGGATTTTCCTTTGATCGTGCGGAAGCTCTTGAGAAGCGGAATCTCTTCCTCGAAGGAGAGAATGAGGTAGGAAGCCTTCGGATCGTAGGCCAGTCGGATGTCTTCCTCGGATTGGCGGGCGGGGGTCGCAGGGTGCGAATGCCAGTTCCCGAGGGGGACCAGGTTGTTATTTCGCATATTGAGGATGGCGGCGAGCTGCTCTTTGCCATTCAAGGAGAAGTGTTCTGGGGAGTGGTCGGCATTTTCGAGAAAATAGAGTTTCTTGATGACTTTTCGATCCCCCTCTTCCGTCCCGCCGAGAAGCCCGCAGGCTTCCTCGGGAAGATGAGACTTCGCATAAACCACCAATTTTTCGTATTCGCCTTTTTCCAAGACGATCATCGGAGGGCACAGGCTTTCTCCTCGTAATCGACGAGGGTCGTGAGGGTAGGATGCTCTCCGCAGACCGCGCAGTCCTTTCGAGCGGGCGGAAGCTTGATTTTCCGCCACTCCATCGTGAGGCCGTCGAAGGTCAGAAGGGATCCGATCAGAAGCTCTCCGGTTCCCGTTAGGTATTTGATGGTCTCAAGGGCTTCCATCGAACCGATGATGCCGCCCATGGTTCCGAGGACTCCGGCCTGCCGACAGGTCGGAACCGCCTCAGGGGGCGGAGGATTGCGGAAGACGCAGCGGTAACAAGGCCCAAGACCCGGCACATACGTCATGATCTGGCCTTTGAAGCGGATGATCCCGGCATGGACAAAAGGTTTTTTCGCCATGACGCAGGCGTCGTTGATCAAGAATTTGGCCGGGAAGTTGTCGGTTCCGTCGACAATGAAGTCGTAGTTTTGGATGAGAGAGAGGATATTCGAAGCGGTGGCTTTCTCTTGAATGGCTTCAACCTCGACTTCGGGGTTGAGATCATGAAGGGTTTCTTTGGCGCTCGTGACTTTGGGCTTTCCGACATCGGGGGTTCCGTGAATGATCTGGCGTTGGAGGTTCGACAAGTCGACCACGTCATCGTCCACGATGCCGATTTTCCCAATTCCGGCGGCGGCGAGATACATGGCCGCGGGAGCTCCTAGGCCGCCCGCTCCGATGAGCAGGACCTTAGAAGCCAGAAGCTTCTTCTGGCCGCTGACCCCGATTTCTTTGAGAATTAGATGGCGGGAATACCGTTCCAGCTGTTCATTGGTAAGTCCCATTAGCGTCCTCCTCCCATGAAATAGATGAATTCGACCTTGTCGCCCTCTTTAAGAGCGGTGGTGGCCACCTTGGCGCTTGGGACGAACTCCTCATTGAGTGAAACTGTGACATAAAGAGGCGCTTCGACCTTCTCAAGTTCGAGGAGTTCTTTGACGGTTATCCCCTCTCGATATTCTTTGCTCTGCCCGGCAACGATGATTTTCATGTTCGTTTTTCCTTTCCCAAAAAAGAAAAGAATGGGCTTTCCCGCCCATCCTTTATCGCAACGTCCTCTTTCCCGAAGGTTGCTTCAAAGAATCGGCGGATTCTTAAAACAACAAACGCTGGTGACGGCCGCCGCTAAAAGAACGCTTTCGGATTTTTGGTTTTCTTTTTTATTAGCCAGCATCGCGTTTTCTTCTTTCTTTGCTCTTAAAAGATAGCCGACTGGGGTGAAATGTCAAACGATATGATAAAGAGCTTCTCAACCAAAAGGTTTTTGCGGAAAAAACCCATTTTCGTTCTCGTTTGTAATAGTATTAAAAAAACAGAGGAATCATGAACATACGACCTTATGTCCCGCAAGACCGTGATGCCGTTCGAGCCATTTGCAAAGCGAACGCCGTCAAGCGATACGCCAAAAGCGAAGCCCGAAAAGAAGAGATATGTTTTCTCTTTTTGGATTACTTCTTGGATTTCGAGCCTGAGCACACCTTCGTGGCCGTGACGGAGGAGGGCGAAGTGGCGGGCTACATCTGCGGGTCCTTTAATTACCGGCTGTATCAAGAGAAGATGCATCGCATTTACGACAAGAAAATAAAACAGGTTTCGCTGCTTCACCATCTTTTCAGCAAAGCCGTGACCTTCTCGGCCAAACGGCTGTCGAAGCGGTATGGGGTCAGCATGCATATGAATGTGGCTCCTTCCTATCAGCATCAAAGAGTCGGGATCCGTCTCTTGGATTCCCTTAAAGAAGATTGCCGGTCCTTCGGGGCCAAAGGCCTTTTCCTCGTCACCCGCAATCGGAATACCACTGGCTATCCCTTTTATCTTCATAACGGCTTCCAAGAAGGCCGAGATTTCCTGTTCGGCTCTTTGGCTCTCGTCTATCCGCTGGCCGACAAGGGATCTGAATAAGCCAGAAATGTCCTTGCCCCCACCCAAATGATTTTCTTTTTCCGCCGTGAAATCGAGCGAAACAGGACGGTAAAAAGGTATCGAAGGACTTTCTATACTGATCTTTATTGGATATAATCAACCAATAAAGACCTCTATGGAAACCGAAGACGAAGCCGACTCATCGAAAACCCTGACCGTCAAAGACATCGAGCTTTCAAAGCTGGATGACGTCCTTTATTGGTTTTTGAGCCTCACCCTCGTTTTCAACCTCAAGAAACTTTGCAAAGGGATTTTCTCTTCCACCCAGGTGCCGGTCAACCTCGTGGAGCATTATCAGAAAAACATCGTGCTTTCCTTTTTCTTCGTGCTCGTGTTCCGCCTCTTCGGGATCGTTCTCTTCGTGATTTTCTCCCTCGTTTATATCGTGGTTTATTTGCTCGTTGCCGCCTTCACCACAGTGCTTTCCCTCGTTCTCGTCGCCGCGCTGTCGCTCTTTTTAGGGTTTTTCCCCTTCACCCTTCGCTACCATGGCCCAGCGGAGGAGCCTCGGAAAGACACCCCCGTCTTGGAAGGCGTCAACAAATTGCTCCTGCCGATCCTGTGGTCCATCAACTTCTTCAAAGACGGCCCTCGCAACATGTTTGAATTGGCCACCCGCCCTATCCACGAAGTAATTTATCTTTCACATCAGAAAAAGAGCAACTTCCTTTTGCGGGCGTCTTTAGTCCTCGGTTCCCTTTATTCCTTCGTGATTTATCTCGGCGTTTTCTTCCTCGTGATCGAGATCGCCTCCTCGATTTCCATCTTCGTCATCGGAATCCTCATCGGTTTCGTCTGGCTCGTGATTAAGGTATTTATCCTCTTTTTCAAGAAGACCAACGAAGAAGAGCCATAATCCATCAAAAAAGCCCGCTTCCCAGCGGACTTGTTTTGCATCATGGTCGGAAGACGGGAAGAATCCCCTGAATCCCCTTAACAAAGGATTTTCAGTCTTTGAGACAGCCAAGAGGGACTACGAGAACGCCATCCGGTCTTCGATACCCTTTTTCGGTAGCGGAAACCACCATGAGAAAGCTTGGTTTTTTCATTCTGGTTGAATCTATTTCACTCGCTAATGTCAACAGGTTTTTCGCCCCCTCGTCGATTCTGTCGGGGCTGCTCAGTTTCACCTCTGCCAAGCCATACTGTCCGTTCCGAAGGTGAATCACTGAATCACATTCAAGTCCACTGGCATCGCGATAGTGGCGGACTTCGCCACCGAGTTTTTCGGCATATACTCTAAGGTCTCGAATGGCCATATTTTCAAAGAAAAAACCAAATGTTTTAAGATCTCCAATTAAATCGTTGGGCCCTAACCCAAGCGCAGCGGTTGCCAAGGACGGGTCAACGAAATACCTCGTGTCGCTGGTCCTGATGGCGGTCTTGCTTCTAAGATTTGGGTTCCAGGCAAGAGATTCCTCGACTGCATAAAGCTTTTTTAGCGCTTTGACGTAAGAAAGAACCGTATCCTCGTCAAGCGATGCCGAATCGTTGGCTTTCATATCTTCTTTCAATGTTGTATTGCTGGCTTGGCTCCCGATGTTCCGTCCGTATGATCTCATGAGGAGTTTTACCCGCTCGGGGTCTCTTTTTTTCTGGTCCACTTCCGACATATCGGTGTTAACCAGTCCATCGTAGTAGTCCATAGCTTGGGCTAAAGCAATATCCTTTTCTTGGCCAATGGCTTTGGGCCATCCTCCACGGCAGGTGAGGAAAGCATAATCTGACAGGGTGTTTTTGCCGACACACCCAGAAAAAGCTATCCCATCGAACAAAGAACCTAGACTTACTGATCCTGTGCTATCTTTCGATTCGCAAAGCGACATTGGCCTCATGACGAGAATGCCAATTCGACCGGTCCCGGAATGGTCAATCTCCGTTTCATCGGGAGGGGTGGCGCTTCCGGTGATGATGAATTGGCCGAAGCGATCCCTCCGGTCAACCTCAAAGCGAATTTGGTCGTAGATAAAGGGGATGATCTGCCATTCGTCAATCAGTTTAGGCGCTGGGCCTTCCAAGAATAGAGTTGGGTCGCTTTTGGCCAACTCAATGTTTTGGGCCTGGGCCGTTTTATCCTGCATGTAAATGACGCTTTTCGCCACTTGTTCGGCGGTAGTGGATTTGCCGCACCATTTGGGGCCCTTGATCCAAACGGCTCCTTTGCTTCTTAGCTTAAAATCCAGCAATGAATCGACAATTCGCGGAAGATAAGTTTTCATTGATTTCTCCTGTTGCAATTATATATTGATCGGTTATTTGTAGCAATATAATTCGGTTACTTATTATTAATATGCTCGGTTATTTGAGCCAATCGGAAAGAAGATAAATAAAAAAACTTCGAACGATTCGAAGCTTTTTCTATTTATTTGGTCGGAACGGTGGGATTCGAACCCATGACCCCTACCACCCCAAGGTAGTGCACTACCAAGCTGTGCTACGTCCCGGCGGGCTTTATTATAGCCGTTCTTCGTTAATATTCTAGTGCAAGCCCTTTCCTACCCCCCGGGCGATATATTTGGTTATAATGAACCCGCTACTTACATGAATAATCTCATTGACGCCAAAAGATATATCGTCGTCACGGGAGCGCGGGAGAACAATCTCAAAAACGTGAACGTTTCGATCCCCAAGGACACCTTGACGGTTTTCACCGGTCTGAGCGGCAGCGGGAAATCGACTTTGGCTTTTGACACGATCTACGCGGAAGGTCAGCGGCGGTACGTTGAATCCTTAAGCCCCTATGCCCGTCAATTCTTAGGCGGGGTCGATAAACCCGACGTCGATAGCATCGAGGGCCTTTCCCCGGCCATCTCGATCGATCAGAAGACGACTTCCCATAACCCGCGTTCCACGGTCGGGACGGTCACCGAGATCTACGATTTCCTGCGCCTTCTTTACGGCCGCATCGGCGTGCCCTATTGCCCGACCCACAACATCCCGATCATAGCCTTCAGCGCCGCCGCCATGACGGAGATGATCCTGAAGTATCCCTTAGGATCGAAGCTCCAGATCCTGGCCCCGGTGGTCCGCCACGAAAAAGGAAGCCATAAGGACACCTTGGACAAAATCAAGGCCCAAGGCTTCGAAAGACTGAGGGTCGATGGTGAATTCAAGCTTTTCGAAGAAGTGAAGGATTTGGACAAGAACAAGCGCCACGACATCGATATCGTCGTCGACCGCCTCGTCATGAAGCCCGAGCTAAGAAGCCGGGTGAGCGAGGATGTCGAACTCGCCTTGGATTGGGGGAGGGGCTATCTCTCCATCTTTTCCGAGGAGGGCGAGAAACTCGTCAGCTCCAATCACACCTGCCCCATCTGCGGCTTCTCGGTCCCCAAGATCGAGCCGCGTTTGTTCTCCTTCAACGCCCCCCAGGGGTATTGCCCTTCGTGCAAGGGTTTGGGCATCTCGAGGGCGGTGGCGGAGGATCTGCTCGTCCCCAATCCCGATAAGACCATCAACCAAGGGGCCATCCGCTTTTACAAGAACATCGTCGGGACCGCCAACATCGAATGGCAGGATTTCTGCTATCTCCTGGATCAATATAAGATTCCTTATGACGTGGCTTGGAAAGACCTCACCGCCGAGCAGAAGCATCTCATCCTTTTCGGATCCGATCGGCCGATGGATCACGTCATCACCACGAGCGGGGGCAACCAGCTTCATAAGCGCGGCTATATCGAAGGGGTAAAAACCCGGATCGAGCGCCTTTATAACGAAACCACGAGCAAATGGATGCTCGATTACTATGAGTCTTTTATGCGGGACACCGTCTGCGAAACCTGCCATGGGGCCAGGCTTGGCGAAGCCGCTTTGTCGGTGCGCGTCAACGGGCTGAACATCTACGAATCGACCCAGCTGACCATCGACAAACTTTTGACATGGGTCGCCGACACCCGAACGAAACTCTCGCCCAATGACCTTCAGATCGCCGATCTCGTTTTGAAAGAGATCCATAACCGCGGCCAGTTCTTGGTGGACGTCGGGCTGGATTACCTGACCCTAGACCGTTTGGCCATGTCCCTTTCGGGGGGCGAGGCCCAGCGCATCCGGCTGGCCACCCAAATCGGCTCCCGCCTTTCGGGCGTTCTTTACGTTTTGGATGAACCCTCGATTGGCTTGCATCAGCGGGACAACGCCAAACTGATCACCACCCTTAAAGAAATGCGCGACCTCGGCAACACCCTGATCGTGGTGGAGCACGATGAGGAGACGATGCGGAACGCCGACTTCCTCGTCGACATGGGCCCCGGAGCGGGCGTCCACGGCGGCACCATCGTGGCCACCGGGTCTTTGGAAGACATCGAGAAATGCCCGGAATCCCTCACCGGGGATTACCTTTCGGGCCGCAAATTCATCGCCGTTCCTTCGGCGCGGAGAGAAGGCAACGGCCACAAACTCGTCCTCAAGGGCTGCCAGTGCCATAACCTGAAGAATATCGATGTGACCTTCCCGCTCGGGGAGCTCATCCTCGTCACCGGGGTCTCCGGCTCCGGCAAGTCTTCTCTGATCAATGGGACCTTATCCCAGATCTTGGAGCAGAAAATCAATAAAACCGAAACCACGCCTGGCAAGTACTCCTCCATCGCCGGCCTTCAATACGTGGACAAAGTCGTGAACGTGACCCAGGAGCCGATCGGACGGACCCCCCGGAGCAACCCCGCGACCTACACCAAAGTCTTCGACGACATCCGGGCGCTTTTCGCCGAAACCCCGGAAGCCAAGGAGAAAGGCTTCGACAAAGGCCGCTTCTCCTTCAACGTCCCCGGCGGGCGCTGCGAGAAATGCCAAGGCGCCGGCGTCGTTTGGGTTCCGATGAACTTCTTGCCGGACGTTTACGTCAAATGCGACGAATGCGATGGCATGCGCTACAACCAAGAGACCTTGGCTTGCTATTATCGGGGCAAGAATATTTACGATGTCCTCGATATGCGGGTGGAAGAAGCGGTCCATTTCTTTGAGAACCGGCCCCAGATCCTCCATAAGATCAAGACCCTTTTCGATGTGGGCCTCGGCTATATCAAATTGGGGCAGCCCGCCACGACTTTGTCGGGCGGCGAGGCTCAGCGCATCAAGCTGGCGTTCGAACTCCAGAGAAGGCCAACGGGCAAAACCGTCTATATCCTCGATGAGCCCACGACGGGCCTTCATACCGACGACGTCAAGCGCCTCATCAAGGTCTTGCAGGACATCGTCAATCACGGCGACACCGTCATCGTGATCGAGCATAACCTCGAGATGATCAAGGTCGCCGATTGGATCATCGACCTCGGGCCCGAGGTCGATGA
>Ga0224524_1000550_pt1 | contig 14059 bp, 8 predicted proteins | sample CFST75metaG_FD_179895 | JGI IMG/M metagenome (GOLD analysis project Ga0224524, IMG submission 179895) | Peat soil microbial communities from Stordalen Mire, Sweden - C.F.S.T75 | ecosystem: Environmental > Terrestrial > Soil > Wetlands > Peat | place: Sweden: Norrbotten County, Stordalen Mire... | reverse complement strand
GGTTATTGACCGTGAATATCCTCGTCAGTTATCGCAATCTGAAAGGACAATCGACTTTGACTTAATTGTCTGGAATTCATTTTATTGTTCTCCGTCAGGCTCAAAATGGATATTCTCAAATGCAGGTCTATACAGATTGGATGAGAAAGCCGGGGCCTTCAGAGAGTACAGGGGAAGCATACCTGCAGGTGAGTTCACGGGAAAGCCTTTCTTCTGCTGGGGCTGGAGAGATGATGGCATATATATTTTCAACACCAGCAAAGGAAAGCTTAATCATATTCCCTATTATGTAACGAGGATGCCCGGGGCTATTTTCCCCGACAATCAGTCGTCATTTTGGTTTTCAAGCACAACCGGCAGCGGTGTAGCCCAGGGTTTGAAGCATCTAATATTTACCCCCGACATATTCAGAAATCATCTGATAACCGACCAGGACTCTGCTGCACCAGCTGTTTACTCGGTAATTATGGATAAAAATGAAAATATCCTGACTGGTCTCAGAGGTTACGATCACATTCTGAAATACAGAGTTGACGGCAAACATGAAGCTATTGACAAGCTCTCTCCGGCATTATTTAACAAGGCAATGCATATCCGCTCAATGATTCCGATTGATAAAGGAGTATGGATCGGTTACTTTGGTAAATTACTTCAGTTCTTTGATTATAGCACCGGCAGCTTCAAAAATTATTTTCCTGATGTTAATACACTTAGGACCATTTTGCCGGATAATGATAATAATCTTTTTATTGGCACTTTTGACCTGTCGCTTTTTTCACCATCTACCGGAATGACGAAGGTATTATGGCGATCCCGGAACAACAATGGAATATTAAAGATGTATCTGGGTAATGACGGGATTCTCTGGGGAGCAATGACCAGAAGCAGACTTTTAAGGTATGATACCCGGACACATGAAGGATCTGTTATTAATTTAACAGTTGGTAAATGCAATGTTGAAGACATTATTCCCGGCAATGACGGGGAGCTATGGCTTGCGCTACTGGGTGAAGGTGTCTGCTGCTACGATATAAAATCAGGAGCATGCAAATATTATACAACCTCAGAGGGTCTGTCGAATAATACTACATACAATCTGCTCAGGGATAAACATGGCAATATCTGGGTATCGACAGACAATGGTATTTCAATGATCAACACAGCTACCGGTAAGATAAGAAGTTTCGGGCCAAATGACGGACTTGCCATATCAGAATTCAATTCGGGTGCAAAATTCATAAGCAGCAAGGGTGAGTTCATATTTGGGGGCATGGGAGGTTTTGTAAGATTTTTCCCCGACAGCATTTCTGTTGCAGAAACACAATCGTATATTCAGCGGATATTGATCACCGGGCTGGAAGTTTCAGGTTTACCACGGCATCTTCCAAAGCCTGTTGAAGGATCAGACACAGTTAAATTATTAAAAGGTGAGGATAATTTTCATTTTACTTTTACCTCGACCGACTTTGTAAATTCTGATAAAACCATTTTCAGGTATAGACTTGCCGAGATTAATGATAAATGGATAGAGACCAGCGCTCATAATCTTAATATAAATTATTCAAACCTGGATCCTGGATGGTACCATCTGATGATTGAAGGAACTGATTCCAACGGGGAATGGTCTGGACAGAAGAACCTTGTAATACGCATAGTACCGAAGTTTTACGAGACCTGGTTCTTCATCATAATGGTTGCTATGTTAGTGATCTCAGGCGTTGCCCTTTCTATAATTTTCTACATCCACAATGTCAAGCAAAAGGAGAGACAGAAACAAGACGAACTGAAACTGCAGTCTCTTCGCGGACAGATGAATCCGCATTTTATCTTTAATTCCCTCAATTCAATTAACTACTTCATTTCGAATAACGACAAGTTATCTGCTAACAGGTATATTGCCGATTTCTCGCGCCTAATCAGGTCTATTCTTGCCAATATGGGACATAACTTCATTCCATTTGAAAACGAAATTAGTTCAATTGAGGATTACCTGAGAATTGAACACTTGCGGTTCGGTGACAAATTTGATTATAGTATAGAGACCGGTGAAGTCATAGGTATGGCAGAAACAGAAGTTTGTCCCGGAATTGTCCAGCCCTTTATTGAAAATGCAATATGGCATGGAGTGAGAGCCCTCGAAAACAGGAAAGGGTTTATCAGGATCCGTTTCATCCCTTCATCAGATAGCGGACTTAAGTGCATAATTGAAGACGATGGGGTCGGCAGGATGTTTTCTACAGGCAGGAGCGATAATCATAAATCAAGAGGTATCAGTATCGTGGCTGAAAGGTTGCAGATTACAAGTAAACTCAGGAAAACCAATTATAAGATTGAAATCAATGATTTGTACCCGGGCAGATCTGAACCCGGCACAAGAGTGGAAGTCGATATACCGGTAATTAAATCTTAAAAGTGACCATGAACAGTTCAATCCGTGCAATTGTAATTGATGATGAAGAGCCCTCGAGGGAAGCATTGAGGAATTACATCTCCGATTTTTGCAGCGATGTTGAAGTTGTTGCTACTGCCTCCTCTGTAAAAACAGCTTTTAAAGCTATTCAGAAGCATAAACCGGATCTGATATTCCTCGACATCGAAATGGCTGACGGGAAAGGCTTTGACTTGCTGAACATGTTCGAGACGATCGATTTCAGGGTAATCTTTGTAACGGCTTATTCGGAATATGCAATTAGAGCATTCAGGGTAAATGCAGTGGATTACCTCCTTAAACCAGTAAAGGTAGATGAGCTAAAAGATGCTATTGAAAAAATAAAAGCAAGCAATGGTGACACTCAGTCAGAGAAGCTGTCAGTAATGCTTAAGGAGATGTCTGACGGAGTGTTTTTCCATCCTACTCTAGTAGTATCAAACATAAAAGGTTTTGAGGTGCTGAAGATCAATGAGATAATAATGTGCAAGGCAGATGGTTACTGTACAATTTTTTATCTGACAGGCGACCGGAAAATTAACAGTTCAAGGAACCTGAAGCAGTTCGAAAATCAGATTATAGAATACGGATTCATAAGGGTTCATAACTCTTTTCTCGTTAATCTGCATCATGTCAGCAGTTTCACCAAGCAAGGTGAAATTATTCTAACAGAAAATAACAAAGCATTTCTGGGCGACACGTATAAAGTTCATTTCATGGAGGTATTCAGAAAGAAATAAACAGGAATATTACTATTATCTCCTACAGAAAGCACCTATTATTTATAAGCTAAACAGGCGTTTGTTAAATAAAAAAGGGGGTTTGTTAGCTCAGAAAGCATATCTGTTAAGTTATTATAATCAGAGAAATTTGTTTTTGTACTTTCATCAAGTTATAAAGCAGCAAAAATATTCAGTGTTGAGTTTTGAAAATGTTTCCCCCGGCCTGCATTAATCTTTTGCAGGCATCAAATAAAAATGAGCCTCTCCCCGGGGCTCATTTTTGCATTTATAAAATATCTGGTTATTATCCGAGATATCCCTTGAGCAGTCTGCTTCTGGATGTATGACGTAAACGTCTTATTGCTTTTTCCTTGATCTGACGGACGCGTTCACGGGTGAGTCCGAATTTTTCTCCGATCTCTTCAAGTGTCATCTCCTGGCAACCTATCCCAAAAAAGAACCTGATAATGTCTCTTTCCCTTTCAGTCAGGGTCGCAAGCGCCCTGTAAATCTCTCTTGAAAGCGATTCATCCATCAGAAGCTTGTCGGCCACCGGTGAGTCTGAATTCGTCAGAACATCAAGAAGGCTATTGTCTTCTCCTTCAATAAAAGGAGCATCAACTGATACATGCCTTCCGGATACTTTCAGAGTGTCCGTAACTTTTTCCTTTGGCAGCTCAAGTACATCGGCAAGCTCTTCAGGAGAAGGAGTTCTTTCGTATTCCTGCTCGAACTTTGAAAAGGCCTTATTGATCTTATTGAGAGAGCCGACCTGGTTAAGAGGCAGCCTGACAATTCTTGATTGTTCGGCAAGAGCCTGCAAAATTGACTGCCTGATCCACCATACAGCATACGAGATGAATTTAAAGCCCCTCGTTTCATCAAACTTTTCTGCGGCTTTTATAAGCCCGAGGTTGCCTTCATTTATCAGATCCGGCAGACTTAAGCCCTGGTTCTGATACTGCTTGGCAACGGAAACAACAAAACGTAAATTTGCTTTGGTTAGCTTTTCAAGAGCAGTCCTGTCTCCCTTCTTTATCCTTTGAGCCAGTTCAACTTCCTCTTCAACCGATATCAACTCTTCTTTACCAATCTCCTGCAAATACTTGTCGAGTGAAGCACTCTCCCTGTTCGTTATGGATTTGGTAATCTTTAGCTGTCTCATCTGCCTTAAAAAAATTTTCGCAAAGATAATCCTTATATATCTAATAACAAAATATAATCAGTATTGTTGTACTAAAAGGGGGTATTTTAATAACCCCCTGTATTACAGTATATTATATGTAATATTATTAATCTCCCCACTTAATGTTAAAATGTGTCCCGTCCGGCTGGTAACCTTCGATCGTTCTCAGATTGCTTTCATTATTAGTAGCCTGGCGTACTTCATCAGGAGTCCTGACTTTTTTACCATTAACGCTTAAAAGTATAGTACCCTTTTTAAGACCCATATCCTTAAACTTACCGTCACCCAGATCTATTATTCTGACCCCATAATCGATATTAAACATCCTTGTGTCGTAGTTGCTCAACGCTTCAAATCGGGCACCGAAAATTTCATCAACCCCCATTCCCTTCGCAACTACACTGATGTTACCGGAAATATTTTTCAATGTTACGGGAACTGTATTCTCTTTTCCATCTCTGAAATAAGTAAGTATGACCTTGTCGCCGGGAGAATGTTTTCCAACCTGTTCCTGGATATCTGCCCTGGTATCAATTGAGATTCCATCCATTTTTGTAATGATGTCATCCTTTTTAAGTTTTGCTTCTTCTGCAGCGCCTCCTTCAATTATCTTGGTTATTAACACGCCTTTTACTGCTGTCAGATTCTGTTTTTCGGCGACTTCGGGACTCACTTCATCCATCTGTATCCCTATCAGGGCTCTTTGTACTTCACCATACTTCCTGATATCATCAACAACCTTGCTTACAATGCTTACCGGTATTGCAAATGAGTAACCTGAATATGCGCCGCTTGGAGAAAGTATAGCCGACGTTATTCCGACAAGCTGTCCTTTTGTGTCGACAAGCGCACCGCCGCTGTTTCCAGGATTAAGGGCAGCATCGGTCTGGATATATGACTCAATGCTATAATTGCTGTTGATCAGTTGAAGATTTCTTCCCTTTGCGCTGACAATACCTGCAGTCACCGTTGAACTAAGGTTGAAGGGGTTGCCAACTGCAAGTACCCATTCTCCGACTTTTAACTTTTCAGAATCACCATATTTAAGGAAAGAGAGGTTCTCGGCCTTGATTTTCAGAAGGGCAATATCCGTGCTTGGGTCGCGTCCCACAACTTCAGCTTTGAATTCCCTGTTGTCATTGAGCTTCACCTCAATATTATCAGCATCCTCTATTACATGATTGTTGGTAATAATATAGCCATCAGGTGAAATGATCACTCCTGAACCGTATCCTGATACTTCCCTTGGACTGCTTTTGTAATTGTCGCCATAAAAGAACTGCATGAATGGATTATCAGGCTGGTCAACTTTTGCGACAACATGCACATGAACAACAGCATGGACAGTCTGCTCAGCTGCAAAGGTAAAATCGACCTGACCTTCCGTCATCTCAAATGATGTCAGTAACGGCTTTGCAAAAGAAGAATTAATCACAGAACTATCCCTGGCAACCGATTGTGCCGGCTTGCCGATAATTTTTGTATAAGCGAATAATGCAATGGCTCCACCCAATACAGCCATAACTAATGCACCAAATAAATACTTGCCTTTCATAACTTAAGAATTAATTTTTAAAATCAATTTTATTACCCTGGTTGAAATCAACTTTTATTCCTCTTTAAAAAGATTCATATCTTTACAACCGTTTTATGGTAAATTTGTTTTACAAAGATCATGCAATTTTTCAATGATCTTCAATAGTTTACAATGATTTAACAACAATTTAACACTGATGAATATTACATTTAACAAATACCAGGGCGCCGGTAATGATTTCATTATCATAGACAACCGAAATGGTATGATTAATCCCGGCGATGAAAATATTATTAACAAACTATGCGACCGGCGTTTTGGCATTGGCGCCGACGGGTTGATACTTGTTTCGGATTCAAGTAATGGTGATTATGAAATGAAATACTTCAATTCCAACGGTAAGCCTGGCTCAATGTGCGGAAACGGAGGACGGTGCGTGGCCCATTTTACAAAGAAATCAGCCATTGCCGGCAATAAGCAAAAATTTCTGGCCTTTGACGGGATCCATGAAGCCACTGTTGATAATGATATTGTCCATATCCAGATGGCTGATGTCAATAACTATAAGATCATCAATGGCAGCTATTTTCTAAATACCGGTTCTCCGCATTATGTTGTTTTCACAGAAGGTGTCGAAAAAATGGACGTCTTCAATGAAGGAAAGAAACTCAGATGGGCTCCCGAATTCGCTCCGGGCGGGACAAATGTAAATTTTGTAGAGATTATCAATGATACACTGCATCTCAGAACATTTGAAAGAGGTGTTGAAGACGAAACTCTTGCATGCGGAACCGGAATTACCGCATCTGCCATCGCTTCAGTACTGAGCGGACGATTTGTCAGTGCCCCTGTCAAAGTAAAAGCCAGAGGTGGAAACCTTAAGGTCGAATTTGATTTAAAGGATGGAAAAGTGACCAATATCTGGCTCACCGGTCCGGCAACTTTTGTTTTTGAAGGGATTATATCAGTGTAATGTAAAAATTATGAAGAACTTACACAGAGTGACACAGAGGACCACAGAGTCACTCAGAGGGTTTTCTCTGTGTAACTCCGTGCTTCTCCGGATTTCCTCTTTGTAAGTTTTTATTATGTATTGAATAAGTCCCATATTAATTTCAGGATACCCTGAATGATTAAAGAAAAACTATACGGTAAAACACTCAACGAACTGATTGCTGTCACAAAGCGGTTGGGAATGCCAGGATTTGCTGCCAGACAGGTTGCCGACTGGTTATATAGAAAGGAGATCTCATCAATAGAAGAGATGACCAATCTATCAAAAAAAATGAGGGAGATACTATCGATCGATTACGAGGTAGGCCTTTCTGCTCCGATTAATTCTGCTGAAAGCTCTGATGGTACAAAAAAATATCTCTATAATGTCCTGAATGATAAATATATAGAAACAGCATACATCCCTGATGAAGACCGTGCCACAATTTGTGTTTCTTCCCAGGCCGGATGCAAGATGGGTTGTATCTTTTGCATGACCGGTAAACAGGGCTTCCAGGGAAACCTAACCTCAAATGAAATACTCAACCAGTTCAGAAGCCTTCCTGAGTTCCGGAATCTTACAAATATGGTCTTCATGGGAATGGGTGAGCCGCTTGATAACATAAATGAATTGCTTAAAAGCCTTGAAATACTGACAAGCGACTGGGGTTATGGATGGAGTCCGACAAGAATCACAGTCAGCACGGTAGGGCTGAAAAACAGCATAAGCGAGTTCCTGGAAAGAAGCAGGTGCCATCTTGCCATAAGCCTTCATTCACCTTTTGACGACGAGAGAAGAAAGCTTATGCCCATACAGAGAACAAACTCGGTTAAGGATATTCTGGATATCATCAGAAACTTCGATTTCAACGGCCAGACACAGAGGAGAGTATCATTCGAATATATTCTCTTTAAGGGAATGAATGATACGCCGCGACACATAAAAGAACTTGCAAGGATACTTAACGGCATCAAATGCAGGATCAACATTATACGGTTTCACCATATTCCAGGATCTGAATTCACCAGCCCCGGTATGAGGGAGACCATAGAATTCAAGGAGGCTCTGAACGCCAGGGGGATCCTCACAACTATAAGGTCATCACGGGGAGAGGATATTCAGGCAGCATGCGGATTACTGTCCACCCTCGAACAAAATAAAGGGAAACAGTCATGAGCAGAAAGGCGTTCTCTTTACTGTTTCTTTTTATCCCCCTGATTTCATTATCACAGGAGAAATCATTCAAGCTGTTCCTTGCTGATTCTGCAATGGAACATGCTTCAGTATCCTTCTGCATCATCGATGCCGACAGCGGGAAATCAGTTTTTGAATACAATCCGGATAAAAGCCTGATTCCGGCCTCAATCCTTAAACTTGTCACATCATCTGCTGCTCTTGAGATGCTTGGACCTGATCATACTTTCAAAACATCGGTCGGATATACCGGTTCTTTGATAAGGCGATCCGGAAAACTTATTGGTGATATTATCATAAAAGGAGGCGGGGATCCTGCACTGGGATCAGACAGGTTTGACAATTATTATGCAGGGTTTACGGAAAAGTGGGTCGCCGAAATTAAAAAGCTGGGGATTAAAAAGATTAATGGCAGGGTAATAACCGATGATTCATATTACGATTATCTTCCTGTTCCGGCCAAATGGCTTTGGGAAGATGCCGGTAACTATTACGGTGCAGGAGCCTATGGCCTCTCTGTTTTTGACAACACATATAAAATACATTTCAGGACATCACCCGACAGCCTGAAGCAGTTAATAACCGGCATTACGCCTGAAGAGTGCAGATTTGAATTCACAAACTTTCTGGTCGCAGCAGGAACAGCCGACAAAGGATATATTTTTGCCGCGCCTTATAGTACAAACGGCTGGCTCGCCGGGTCAATACCTGTTTCTCCCGATGACTATGTTCTTAAAGCATCAATTACCGATCCGCCGCTTATTATGGCAAAGATGATAGATCAGAAGCTAAGATCCTCGGATATTTTTATTACCGGTAAGCCAACCACAACCAGATTAATGCAATCTCCGATTATCGGCGCATTTAATCCAATTGCCGATATAATATCTCCTCCTTTGAAGGATATCGTAGATACGCTGAATCATGAAAGCGTTAACCTGTATGCCGAACACCTTGCAAAGGAGATGGGAAAGATTTTCAGGAATACCAGCTCTACAGAAGCTGGTGTTGATGTTATAAAAGAATTTCTTTCAAAAACAGGGATCAATATTGAAGGAATGTTTATTGAGGACGGCAGCGGCCTCTCCCCTCTTGATGCGGTAAACTCAAAAGCAATGACCGGGCTTCTTCTTTATATGAAAAATAAGGGGAAGTATTTCAGTGAGTTTTATTCATCACTCCCGGAAGCCGGGAAAGAGGGAACTCTTAAGAATCATTTCTCTGATCCTCTGTTCGAGGGAAGAATGAGGGCAAAAAGCGGATCAATGACAAGGGTCAGGAGCTATGCTGGCTATCTTACTGCTTTATCTGGTAAGAAATTTATATTCTGCATTATAGTTAATAATTTTTTCGGGCCATACCAGGAGATAATTTCCCATATCGAGGAAACATTGAAAGAGACAATACAATCTAATTGATTTTCTATGAATAATAAAGTTGCGGTAAGAAAATGCAGTGAATATGACCTCGATGAGGTATATCATCAGATTTCGGATATCTGGCAGATATGTGAAGGCCCTGATGTTTCAGGAAAAAGTGTTCTGGTAAAACCTAATATCCTAATTGACAGTGACCCTTCAAAAGCAATCTGCACACATCCGGTTGTCGTAGAGGCTGCAATCAAATTTCTCCAGTCAAAGGGCGCTATTGTACTTGTTGGTGATTCTCCGGGTGCAATGGCAAGAGGGTATAAGGGCGAAAAATCAGGTATCTTCCAGGCGTGCCAGAAAGCCGGTGCTGAATGGGTTGATTTTGCTAAAGAACCCGCTGAAATAAACCTAAGGAAAGGAAAGATAAAGATCGCCTCGGTTATAAATAAAGTTGATCTCATAGTCTCGCTTCCAAAATTTAAAAATCACGGACTTGTATTTTTCACCGGGGCAATAAAAAATACCCTCGGACTGGTGCCTGGTTTCACAAAAGCAAAGCAACATGCTTTGCATAGCGACAGGATTTCTTTTTCCGAACTTCTTGTTGACCTCAATGAAGCAGTCATGCCTCAGTTTTTTATTATGGATGGAATTGTAGGAATGGAAGGGCCCGGACCAGGACAAGGGACACCTGTAAACATAGGTATTCTGTTAGGATCTTCCAACCCTCTCGCTCTCGATATCGTTGCCAGCAAAATTGCCGGTTATAATCCAAACGACATTCCCACCAACTCTGTAGCCCTCAGCAGAGGATTATGGATGAAGAGTGCCGGTGAAATAATTTTTGACGGGCCGGAACTGGAATCATTAATAAAAAATGATTTCAAAAAAATACCTCTTGACGGAAGCAAGAATATAGTTGTCAGATTCCTTAAAAACAGGATTCATTTTCTGAAGAAGATGGAGAGAAGGCCCGTTTTTATCCACGAAAACTGTACTGGATGCCTGGATTGTATCAAAATATGTCCTGCAAATGCTATTGCCATGCATCCAAAGAAGGATAACTACATAGTCCTTACTGATTCAAAATGCATAAGGTGCTTCTGTTGCAGCGAGGTGTGCCAGAGCAAAGCAGTTGAAATCCGGAGAAAGTTCTTCGGTGCCTGAGTTTTCCCTGTCGGGTTATCTATTAAACGTCAATCCTGGCGTATTTAGCATGGGTTTCGATGAACTCCCTGCGTGGCGGAACATCATCACCCATAAGCATCGAGAAGATACGATCCGCTTCAGCAGCACTATCAATGGTAACCTGCTTCATAGATCTTGTATCAGGGTTCATGGTTGTTGACCAGAGCTGTTCTGCATTCATCTCACCAAGGCCTTTATACCTTTGAACAACCACTGAAGATTCTTTACCCTGCCCCATATCTTTTATGGCAGTATCGCGTTCTTCTTCTGTCCAGCAGTATCGTTCGGATTTTCCTTTTTTGACAAGGTACAATGGAGGCATTGCGATATACAAGTATCCTCCTCTGATAAGATCCTGCATATACCTGAAAAAGAAGGTCATGATAAGAGTATCAATATGAGACCCATCCACGTCGGCATCGGTCATACATATTATTTTATGGTACCTCAGTCCTGCAATATTAAGTGCTTTGCTGTCTTCATCAGTACCTATACTGACGCCCAGGGCAGTAAATATGTTTTTTATCTCTTCGCTTTCGTATATCCTATGCTGCATAGCTTTTTCCACATTCAGTATCTTGCCTCGAAGGGGTAAAATAGCCTGAAATTTTCTATCGCGCCCCTGTTTAGCTGTTCCACCTGCAGAATCACCTTCCACAAGGAATAGTTCACATACAGAAGGATCTCTATCGGCACAATCAGCTAGTTTCCCGGGTAGTCCGGATCCGGAAAGCACATTTTTACGTTGTACCAGTTCCCTGGCTTTCCGTGCTGCGTGACGGGCTGTAGCTGCCAGGATTACCTTCTGCACAATCACTCTTGCATCCTTCGGATTTTCCTCAAGGTAATTGGTGAGCATTGTGCTGACAGCCTGGTCGACTGCACCCATTACCTCGTTATTGCCTAGCTTGGTCTTAGTCTGGCCTTCGAACTGGGGTTCCTGAACTTTTACCGAGATAATAGCTGTAAGTCCTTCACGGAAATCATCACCATTGATATCAAATTTCAGCTTGGAAGTAGCGCCTGAATCTTCAGCATATTTTTTTAATGTCCTCGTAAGGCCTCTTTTAAATCCTGCCAGATGGGTCCCTCCTTCAATTGTATTGATATTATTTACATAGGAATGAACATTTTCCGAGAAAGAGTTATTGTACTGTAGTGCAATCTCGACAGGTATCTCAGTTTTGTCGTATGTAATATGAATTGGTTTTTCAATAATCCTTTCCCGGTTCGAATCGAGGTATTCAACGAATTCCTTTAGTCCAAGTTCAGAACGGTACTCTTCATATCGCGGTTTTCCGCCATTACCATTCTCAACCAGCTCGCGCATATCCTTAAGCGAAAGTAAGATACCCTTGTTCAGGAATGCCAGTTCCCTCAAACGTGCAGAAAGGATCTCAAAGTTAAATTCAGTCGACTGGAATATCGTATTGTCGGGTTCAAAGTATATTATTGTTCCTGATTTGTCTGACTTGCCAATTATTTCAACTTCGGTAACAGGTTTCCCCTTTTCATATTCCTGTTTATAAACATTACCTTCCCTTATAACAGTTGCTGTAAGATGCGAAGAGAGGGCATTAACGCATGAAACACCTACACCATGAAGCCCGCCTGATACTTTATAGGAATCCTTATCAAATTTTCCTCCGGCATGTAAAACTGTCATTACAACTTCAAGTGCCGATTTTTGTTCCTTTTCCATTATTCCTGTAGGAATACCTCTTCCGTCATCAGTTACGGTGATTGTATTGTCTTCATGGATAATAACATCAATTTTGGAGCAAAATCCACCCAGTGCTTCATCTATTGAGTTGTCAATAACTTCATATACAAGATGATGCAAGCCTCTCACACCAATATCGCCAATATACATTGCAGGTCTCTTCCGTACAGCCTCAAGACCTTCCAGCACATGGATACTTTCAGCAGAGTAATCACTGCTATCCTGCAATCTTTTTTTCTTTTCTGTCATTTTATAAACTGTTTTTAAAATCTTTCTTCTTATATTAAATATCCTTAAAAACCCGGTACAGAGAATTCTTCTTTCTCAAAATAAACTGACAATAAAACCGACTTTCGGGGAAGTGAACCGGAATATTTTTTTATAACCGCCAGCTGTTAGAAACAATCTCTCCTTATCTGTTATAAATAATTGATAACATGAATATTAATTATCAATGCAAATATACAAATTTAAAATGATTTTTGGGTAAATAAATGATAAAAAATATGTATAATTATTAACAACGCCAGACCTTTAGGATAGCCTCTGTCCCGCTAAGGCGGGACTGCCCCCTGAAGGGGGCCTGATTCACTGGACCAAATTGAATATATTAACCGATTTAGACCCCCTTTGGGGGGATGTGGGGCTTGCTATAAGCTATATGTAATCCCTGCCATGAACAGGAACCGCTGCGATGGATACAAGGCCCATTCATAATACCGGTTATTGGCGATATTATTCAGCCTAACCCAGAAGGAGAGTATCTTTGAATATCTATACTCTGCCCCTAAATTAAGGTTAATGTGTACAGGAGAATCGACAAGCAAATTCGGTACTTTAACACCTGTTGTTTCAGAAGCCAGTGTACGCTTTCCTACAACTGTCAGATTGGCGTTTGCAATAATCTTATCGCGCAGGTTGTACCCAACGCCTGCTTTAATATCCCAAAGGGGCATATTCCAGGGTTTATCGTACGTGGAAAGCGTATATTTATACCAGTTCGCTTTCCCGGAATAAGAGATCTTATCGTTTATCACACCATTCATCTCTCCGTGAACATTTAAAATCTCACCATCGTCGTAAAGCGGAACAAAGAGATTCCCCATCTGTGGTGAAAGAAGGCTGTATGGATTTACTGTATTGGCATAGAAAAGCATATCATTGACAAATGAATATGAGGCTGAGACGAGATAATTGCCGCCGATGCCGTTATTTCCCTTCAGTCCTGCAGAAACTGCCAAAGCATTACTGGTATTCTTCAACTTGAAGATTGTATCTGAAACCAGGTATGGGTTAATATCGATAACATGTTTCGGATCGTTAGTCTTAAGGCTGCCATTCAGTCCGGCAAAGAAGCTTACATAAGAGGGTACTATGCTGAAACTGAACCTTGCATTGGGATAGAGATGAAACACCGGCGATGTTGTCATATTTTTATCAAGCAGCAACTGCAACCCGGCCTTGAAGCTCCATTGCTGAGTACTTTTCTTCACGAAGGGGCTGACAGAAGCAATATATTTTCCTTCAGGATAAATCAATGATGACGGCTTAAACAATTGAATGTCAATATCTGACCCGGCATAGAATCCTTTAAACATTGTTGCCATCGTACCTGTAAAGCCTATATTATTCTGATACCGGTCACCTGATATAAAAAAGAGGTCATAGCTGAGATCAAAGTCATAGGAAAAAGAAGTCGAGTCGAGGGTTAGTGATC
>Ga0224524_1000547_pt1 | contig 14073 bp, 11 predicted proteins | sample CFST75metaG_FD_179895 | JGI IMG/M metagenome (GOLD analysis project Ga0224524, IMG submission 179895) | Peat soil microbial communities from Stordalen Mire, Sweden - C.F.S.T75 | ecosystem: Environmental > Terrestrial > Soil > Wetlands > Peat | place: Sweden: Norrbotten County, Stordalen Mire... | reverse complement strand
CGTGGAGTAATCAAACCAGAAAAAAATATCGGAATCTATGCCTTATTTGTTTCCTTTTTCCCACTGGTACTGGCTGGCCCAATTGAACGGGGACGCAGGTTAATCCCTCAATTTCATATAGAACATACTTTTGACCCCCAGTTGTTTACAAGTGGCCTTCGTCTCATCCTCTGGGGCATGTTTAAGAAAATTGTCATTGCAGATCGTCTGTCAATCTTTGTACAGCCGGTTTTTAATGATATTGGGTATTTCCACGGCCTTGAAATCGGGATAGCAATTATCCTCAAGATGATGCAGGTATATGCTGATTTTTCCGGTTATACAGATATTGCCATAGGATCGGCCAGACTTATGGGGTTCAAACTTAGCCCAAATTTCAACCGGCCATTTAGTGCACAATCGATTTCTGCATTCTGGAGCCGATGGCATATCTCCCTTACTTCCTGGTTGCGTGACTATGTATATTTTTCACTACCTTTCAAATATCACGGCAAACCAGTAAGATGGCGGCTAAACCTCAACCTTTTCATCACATTTGTTCTTGTCGGATTCTGGCATGGCCCATACTGGAATTTCATTATTTTTGGTTTTCTGCATGGTTTCTATATGGTATTAGCGAATGTTTCCAAGCCCTTCATGTCAAACTTAAACCGCATCAGCGGTTTAATCAAAGTCCCCCGACTGCTTAAAGGGCTGAACATTACTGCTACTTTTCTCCTGGTATGTTCTACCGCATTTTTCTTCGGATCACATCCGCTCCATGACTCTTTTCTGATGATCAGGAACCTGACCGATTTCAGCCAAACCAACAATTTAATATTATTACCATTGCTGAAAAATGGCGACTTTTTATTAGGCATTGTCCTGATTATCTTTATGCTTTGGTTCGAATACCTGATTGCAGTGAAGTCTTTTGCGTCGAAATTCCTGAGCAAACCTATAACCATAAGATACACAGCTTACCTTTTCATGTTGTTTTTTGTACTTGTTTTTGGAGTTTTTTCAAATCAGAAGTTTTTCTATTTTCAATTTTAACATGATCCAAAAAAAACTGTTTTTCAAAAAATTATGGGTTTTTATCATCCTGGTCTTAGCGGTGAATACGCTATTGAATGCCGTTTACGATCATTGGATGTACTATTTTCGGTTGAGTAGGATTCAGGACGAGCAATTTGAAACCTATTCGGATACCCTGAAATACCTGATGCTGGGTAATTCACATAACCGGGTCAATCCGGCAATCCTTGGAAATGGTTTTTGTTATATCATGCCAAAGGAAATATACACACAGACTTATTACAAATTAAAGTATATCCTCGAAAAGACCGACAAAAAGCCGGAAAACATATTACTTTCGATCGATCCCGTAAACTTTAGTCCAAGAGCCGAAAATGAACTAGCATTCGATGGATATTGGCGAAAATATCTAAATTATTCTGAGCTGGCGCGTGAATCCCATGACCCTGGCTATCTTTTGAATTGGCTTACAGGAAATTTTTTCTCCTATGCGGGAAATTACCGATATGCTTTTATGTCGGTGCAATTCTTCAAGGCCGACCTTACTCAGATAAAGAACGGTTACATTCCAGCGAGAAATTATAGGAATTTTGCAAAAGAACCCGATCGCGAATCTTTAGGCTTCGAACTAGCAACAGTATATCTTTCAAGCTATTTGAAAAAATCAACGCTTGGAGAAACAAGATACTACAGGAAAATACTTGCCCTTTGCCAACAATATAAAATTCACCTCATCTTGTTACGGATGCCCATGACCGATGAATATTTAAAATATGCACGAAAGATGGTTGACCTGGATAAACTTGATCGTGAAATTATAGATGTTACACGTAATCATTGTGCCGATTACCAGGTTTTTGATTACAGAAACGAATTTCACGGAAAACCGGAGTGTTTTTTTAATGCCGATCATGTAAACCCAATTGGAGCAATGATCATCAGCAGGAAAATCAAAGAAGAACTAGGAAAAATCAGGAATTTTGAAAAGTCGAATGACAGTGCTTTCAAACCTTTTTAGGAATTTATGATGCATGATCGGAAACTACTGGTTTTCTCCATATTCATAAACTGATATTAATTATACCATAAAATTTCGCGGCATTCGAATACAGAATATCCTTCAAAGTCGATTTCTTTACAATCTTTCCTTCAGAAAAATTATTCTTCATCACGGATTATTTCCGGTATTCCTCCGTTGCTTGGCTTCGTTAGCAAGTCCGGAATAGTAATTTGCCTTCTCCATATTCCCCTTTGCCTTGTACATCATACTCAAGTCATAGCAAACTTCATAAGTGGCATTCCTCTGGGCAGCTTGTTCCCAGTATCTGATAGCAGTTGTGGTGTCTCCCTGCATGATAAAATAATACCCAATGTTAAAATAGGGAACATCCAGGTCGGGATATGTTTTCATGACATCTTCATTTAACTTAATCGCCTTCCTGAATTCTCCCTTTTCATAATAAAGATCTGCCATCTTGAAAACCGCTATCAATGCTCCCGGATTGATCTGCAGCACCTTTTGATAACAAGTGATGGCGCTGTCGAGTTTATTTTTCTTCCGGTACGCCATGGCCATATTCACCCAGGCAGACTGCAATTCAGGCCGCAATGCGATAGCTTTCTTCAGAAAAACGATTCCGGAATCAACTTTTAGTGAAAAATTTATGTACACCGTGGCAAGGTCATTCAATGTGGTATAGTCATTTGGATACATCTTCAAAGCAGTCCGGAAATGAGAGACAATCACCTGCTGTAATTGTTCATTGACAGTTCCGTTTTGCTGATAATTCGGATCCCTGTAAACCATACTCCTCATGAATTCGGCATACTCCACATTGGCCTTGACCGATTTATCCAGGTATTTTATATCCGATGTATAAAGTTCACGGAGGTTGCGCCATTCACGGTTCCGCTTGAGGGTCATGGCCGTACAAGGAATCAGCAGCAAGATAATGATAACAACGATCTTTGCCCGTTCACTGAATTCAATGGTAAGATTCATGGGTTCGGTGCGGAAAACCCTGAAGATGAGATAAACCAGGGCAATGATGAACCCGAGGGAGGCGTTAAACACAAATCGTTCGCCAACAATACCCACCACCGGTGTCACCACATTGGTATAGATCGCAATAGCAATGAAATAATAAAGGATCGCGAACGAAAGAATATGCTTTTCCCTGAAATTCCTGATTGCATAAACGAAAAGGCCCAGATGAATGATAAAAGAGATCACCACCAGGATATTCCCCCAACCGGTAACAGGGATCATATTGTATCCGTAATAATAGAGCAAAGGATGTGGAAAGATCAGGATCCTTAAATAAAATAACAATGTCATCAACCCGGTGCCAGTGCGTATCCAGAGGCTTTTCTCCATGAACAAAGGGTTTTCAATAAAGGAATTAACATGGATGGCCTTCGGAAGGAAAAACCGGGGAATGAAATAGGCCATCAATCCAGCAAACAATACAGCAGCAAATATCCAGATGAAATTCTTCGGTTTCATGTCGGTGAAGAAATACAGCACCAATGGGTAGAGGGCAACGAAAGGAAGGATAGACGATTTGCAAAGGTAGCCAATGATAAAGATGATCAGGGCTGCAAAAACATAGATGATCTTTTTCCTCTCCGCATACCGGAGAAAAAAATGCAAACCACCGAGTCCGCAAAGAAACGACAGCAACTCATCCCGGTTTTTCAGGCTGGCTACTACCTCCGTATGAACCGGGTGGGCCATAAAAAGCAGGGTGATCAGAAACGGGAAAAGGATATTATAATTCTTCAGCAAGCGCTTAAGTATGAAAAACAGCAGGGTCGAGATCCAAAAATAAAGAAGCATGTTGATGAGGTGGCTCCTTCCGGCTTTCTGTCCTCCCCAGAGGCCGTATTCAATGGCAAAGGTCATTTTAACAATTGGACGGTAGTCGGTTTGCTGGCTTCCCACATTACCTTTGGTCTCCACATAGAAAGAGGAAAATATTTGGGGAATCGCAGCAAACCCTTTTTTTACGAGTTCGTTCTGCGGACCTGTAACGAAATTATCATCTACAGCCCATTTATTGAGAACTGTATTCCCGTATAAAATAACAGAGCAAACAAAAAAGAAAAGTACAAAATAACGGTTGGCTTTTTTTGAATCATTCACATTCATGATCCCTTCTTTAGGAGGAATCCGGGTTTTACCAGGCACGGCTCCGGTACCACTTTTCGGATTGTAACCCGAAGAAGAGCGTGTCGTCGGAACTTTCAACGACCTGTTTTTCTTATTATACGAAGTCTTGCCCATGGTTTACAAGTAGAACTGCAAAAATAGGACTTTTTACGCTATCCGCTTCAGCTTATCCTTCAAGGTATCGCGCCAGTTCCACAAAGTCTGTCACACTCAACTGTTCTGCACGATTATCCAACAAGGCCTGAATTCTTGGAACAGGCGTTTTTCCCACGGGTATTATTTCTTTCAAAGCATTCCGTAATGTCTTCCTGCGGTGGTTGAAAGCAGTTTTCACTGTTAAAAGAAAAAGTTCCTCATTGCAAGCCAGTTGTGTTATCGTATTCCTCTGTAAACGGATGACGGCCGATTTAACTTTTGGAGGAGGATAAAACACCGATTCATTCACTGTGAACAGGTATTCGATATCGAACCATGTTTTCAGCAACACACTCAGGATGCCATATTTTTTCGAACCCGGGGGTGAGGAGATTCGCTCAGCCACTTCTTTCTGGAACATGCCGATCACCTCGGGAACCGAATTCCTGTATTCAAGTATGCGGAACAGGATCTGGCTGGAAATGTTGTAAGGGAAGTTCCCTATGACCGCGAATGGAGCGGGAATAATTGTAAGATCCGCTTTCAGAAAATCCTGCTCCATCAGTTTCCCCGAAATTGCGGGATATTGCTGCTGAAGATATATCACTGATTCGCCGTCGATCTCAAAAAAAAACGGATTTAACGCAGGATTTTCAAGAAGGTATTTTGACAGGATACCGGTACCCGGCCCGACTTCAACAACATTGATAACATCCCCTGAAAGGCAGCATATGATCTTGCGGGCGATGTTCTCATCACGGAGGAAATGCTGGCCCAGGTGTTTTTTCGGTCGTACCATTTTAGAATCCTTTATCTCCCCTCAACGACCGGAATCGTTTCCGGGATTCAGGAACATAGATACTGCCGGGATATTTGCTCATCAGGGATTCATAATAATTCATTCCTTTTACCGCATCTTTGAGATCTTCCTCGTTCATGCATGCACGCTGGAACAATGCCTGGTCAGCCAGTACATCATCGGGATAGGTTTTTACAATTGTTCCCAGCAGGGTATCGGCTTCCCGGAATCTTCCTTCTTTCCTCAGAATATTCGCTTTTTCCATATACATGTGGGGAAATATCGTATGATCCTTGAATGCCAGGGTAATTGAATCCAATGTTTTCAGGGCATCTTCATTCCTGTTCCGGTATTCAAGAAGATCGGCATGGGAATAATATCCCAATGCGATGGTGTTGCTATCGGCATCAAAATGTTCGCTGATAAGGAGCGACAAAGCCATGGCGTCGTTGGCAATCAGTTTCGAGGTGGAGGCTTTCAGGATATCCAGCTGTGATTGTGCCCATTTGAATTCGCCGATGTAAAAGGATAACTTGGCATTTTTAAACTTTGCGGTTTCCCCGATCTCATCGTTTTTGAAATCCATGTAAACCTGCTGGTACAATAAAGTAGCTTCCCATACATTGCCAGTAAAAAGGTAAATATCGGCCAATTCAAGCTTTGCCTGGGATTTAAGGTTCAGGTCAATATCGTTCCGTTCCACAATTTTCGATAACACCGCGATGGCTGCTTCATTTTTTCCAAGAAAAAAAACATCCAGATGAGCCAAGTTTTTTGTAAGAATAACTGATTGAACCCGGTTATCTGTTTGAGCGATTTCTGTTTCGAATTCTTTTTCCAGTTCGGTTAATGATTTTTGCGATGGATTGGGATGTGAAACCATCTGAATGAACCGTGTATTCAGCAATTCCGTGCGGCTTTCATCATAAAACGGATATTCTTTCCCTTTCGATACCAGGTATTTATAGGCTTCGATCGCAGATATATATTCCTGGTTTGAGATCGCCATTTTTGCTAACTGGAAAACCCTGCTGCCGTCTTCCCTTAAACGCCGGTCGAGTGACCGGGCCTGGATCAAGGCTAGTTCAAAATCTTTTTGCTGAATGGAATACCACAAAAGCATTTCTGAATAATAAGTTTGATCAGGTTCCTTCTGCGACTTTTCGAGCAGGTATTTCCGGAACAACTCGTTCTTTGAATTATCCGGATCATTACTAAGGTCGAATTGTAAGCGGTCTTCGATGGTAGGTAGATAAGATTTGTTAAGATCCAGGAGGTAAAAATATTCTTCAAGCACTTTTTTGAATTCCCCTGTCCGCTCATAGATCATCGCCAGTTCAAATCCGAAGGGATAGGAATTATTCAGGATCTGACGGCCTTTTAAATAAACCTTTTCGGCATATTCATTTTCATTCCGGATGATAAAGGCATTGGCAAGATCAAAAATCTGTTGCTGGTTCGGTTCAAGTTTCCGGATGGATTCATCATATAATTTTTTTGCTTTCTCCGAATCGCCTGTCCGGTAGGCAATGTAACCCAGGTCGACAAGGTATTTCAGAGCATTCTTATCATTTTTCTGTGCGGTTTTTACCAGTTTTTTTGCCTTACTGTAATCCTGGATCTCAACCAGGCAGAAAAAATAATAAGTATAAAGGTTAGAAGAGGGTTTCAACGCATACAACCGTTCATAAACCTCGGCTGCCTTGGCATATTCTCTATCCTGGAAGAATTGCATGGCGATCTGTTCATCATTATTATCCGCAGCATTTGTCTGAAATGGCAGTATCGTATTTGTGGTCGGATGATCCTGGGCAAGGCAGTGAAAAGTGAAAAGTGAAAAGTGAAAAGTGAATATGATGAAACAGAAAATTCGCTGGTGCATAAAAGACATGTTATTGCTGATTCAACCGGTTGATGGCGATCCATGCCATGAGGCCCATTCCTGTTTGAAGACAGTGTTCATCCACATCGAAAGTGCTTGTATGCATATTTGAAACGATGCCTCTCTGTTCATTCCTGATCCCGAGCCTGTACAGACAGGAAGGAACCTCGTTGGCAAAGTAGGCAAAATCTTCCGATGTCATTCGCGCATCAAGGTCAATAACGTTTTTTTCTCCGAGATAGTCTGTGGACCAATCACGGATTTTGGAGGTCAGTTGCAGATCGTTGTCGAGGAACGGATATCCGTGTGCGATCCTCACTTCACAACTCCCTCCCATGGCAGCTGCGATCGAAGATGCCATGTGGGTGATCTTTTCATGAATGGATTTTCGCCAGGTTTCATCATAAGTCCTGATGGTTCCTTCGAGGGAAACCTTGTCGGGAATTATATTCGTACGGCCTTCACCCGAAATCTTCCCGAAAGAAACCACGGTAGGGGTGATGGGATTTGCGTTCCGGCTTACGATCTGTTGCAGTGACACGACGATATGGGATGCGATCAGGATAGGATCAACCAATTGTTCGGGTGTTGCTGCATGGCCGCCTTTGCCTTTTATGGTAAGGAAAATTTCATCCGTTGAAGCCATGTAAGGTCCGGCTTTCAAGCCGATCTTTCCTACATCCACCGTGTTAATCACATGCTGCCCTATGACGGATATGGGTTCCGGATTCTTCAGTACGCCTTCGCGGATCATACGGATGGCGCCGCCGGGATAGGTTTCTTCAGATGGCTGAAAGATCAGTTTCACACTGCCTTCAAACCTTTCCTTGACCCGGTTCAGGATTCTGGCTGTTCCCAGCAGGCTTGCCATGTGAACGTCATGACCACAGGCATGCATTTTTGAAGGTACCAGCGATTTGTATTCAACCGCATTCTCTTCACGGATCGGCAGTGCATCCATATCGGCCCGTAAAGCGACGTTTTTTGATTCCGGGTTGATGCCATTGATCATACCGACAATTCCGGTTTCCGCTACTCCTTTTACATAGGTGATCCCGTATTCATCGAGCTTTTTGCAAATGAATTCCGATGTTTTGAATTCTTCGCAGGAAAGTTCGGGATGCTGGTGAAGGTGGCGGCGGATCCAACGTATCTCCTCGAAATATTCGGAAGAAAGCAGTTTTATGTGATCCTTTAGATTATTCATAGCCAAGAGCCAATTAAGAATCCAAAGATATTACAAATTATCCTTCTTTACCGTCTTCTTATCTGCCTTCTTTCACCGCGAAGACGCGAAGGCGCAAATTTTTTTTAACCACATTAGGCACAGTAGGTCACAATAGATTAAATTAAGTTGTTTGACTCTACTGTGACCTATTGTGACTATGTGGTGAGAATTAAATATTGTTTTTCAATGACTTATATTTTGTCATATAGCAAACGCTTAGACGCCAAAAAAATCTTTCTTATATGGTTAATTAAATTTTCATTTTAATGGAAATCTCTTCCTTATTTTTTAATAGAATTTTATTATCTTTGGAAGTGTTCTTAAAGAAATATTCCATTTTAATTTCAATTGAAGAATTCTATGAAACAAAAAGAAGCTGTCGAAATAGCCTTAGAAAAATTAGGCGGCGTTGCTACTCTCGGGCAATTAAATCAAGAGACGATGAAGATTCAGGATTGTCTTTGGAGGACGAAAACACCTTTTGCAAGCATTCGGAGAATAGTTCAACTTGATAAAAATATATACAAGATAAAACCAGGGTTGTATGGGTTAGTAAGTTACAAAAAAGAAAATGAAACAAAAGGAATTATTGCTGAAACAGATATCAATAAAAACTCAACAGAAGTAATTGAATTTAATCATACTTATTATCAAGGATTACTTTTAATTGTGGGAAATCTGAAAAAACTTAAAACCTTTGTACCAAATCAAGATAAAAACAAGAAATTCATTGATAAAAATCTTGGGGATTTAAGAACTTTTAATGCTATCCCGGAATTTAGTTATCCGAATTTTGTTCAAAGAAGTTCAACAATTGATGTTATTTGGTTCAACGAAAGAGATATGCCTCATTCTTTCTTTGAGGTAGAACATTCAACTGATATTCAAAATTCGCTTCTGAAGTTTAATGATTTGCGAGATTTCTCTTCAAGAATGATAATCGTTGCAGATATTTCCAGAAAGAAAGAATATGAGAGCAAGATAAAATACTCCTCATTTAAAAATCTTGCTGATGATAACAGGGTAAAATTTCTTGATTATGAGGTACTTAGTAAACAATATGTAAATTTAATTCAAGAACAAAAATTTGAATTTGTCTTGTAACCTCAAGGTCGTAGCCTTACTTCTTATTATATCGTTAAATATGAAAACAAAAATCTTAATTACTTTGGAAGGCGGTGTTATTCAAAACATAACTACCACAAAACCGGAAATTGAAATATCAATACTAGATTATACCGGCTCTGATGACGGAAAACCCTTTGTAACACTTTTTAAAACGGATATAGTTGAAGATATGAGAGAACTATTTAAACATAAATTGGATAAAGATGAACTTTCAGCTGTTAATCAATTAATAGAATTAGGTTTTTTAGCTCCGGAAAAGAAGTAGATTAAGTAGATACCAAATTGAGTGGGCAACCTACGCGAATCATAGCCAATCAAAAATTAACGGGGATGAATTGCTCTTGGATCTTCAAGAACCCTCTTACGAGTTCATCACCGAAAAGGGAAAGGCAAAAAAGAAACCCAGAACAAAACTGTAATTCATTTCAGATTAGGTAAACCAGCTCCTGTAACGTTACTTCAATACTCACGCACGCATTTGGAAACGCGGGTTATTGCATTTCCTTTCAACTTTATAAACTTTATAACTTTATAAACTTACAGTGGAATATTCCCGTGTTTTTTCGGAGGATTGGTCTTGCTCTTGTTTTGGGTCAGTTCAAGTGCCTGGATGAGTTTTATCCGGGTTTCTTTAGGATAGATGATCTCGTCGACATAGCCAAGTTCGGCAGCTTTATATGGACTTGCAAAGGTGTTCCGGTAATCATCCACTACTTCAGCGCGCTTTTCTTCGGAAAGCTTTCCTTTATGAAGGATATTGACGGCTCCTTCCGGGCCCATTACGGCAATTTCACCTGTTGGGTAAACATAATTTACATCCCCGCCGATGTGTTTGCTCGACATCACACAATAAGCCCCGCCATAAGCTTTACGTGTGATAACGGTGATCTTCGGAACGGTAGCCTCACAAAAAGCATAGAGCAATTTTGCCCCGTGCTTGATGATACCGTTGAATTCCTGATTTGTTCCGGGAAGAAATCCGGGCACATCTTCAAAGGTGATCAGCGGGATGTTAAAACAATCGCAGAACCGCACAAAACGGGCTCCCTTAATAGCCGAATTAATGTCGAGTACCCCGGCCAGGAATGCTGGTTGGTTCGCCACGATACCAATCGGTTTGCCGGCAAGCCGGGCAAACCCAGTGATGATATTCTTTGCATAATGTGGCATCACCTCGAAAAAGTTGCGGTTATCAACCACCGCATGGATGATCTCCTTCATGTCGTAGGGTTTGTTCGGATCGGAAGGGATGATCGTCTGGAGCGCTTCATCCTGCCGCATGATATCATCCGTACAAGGCTGGGTTGGCGGATCCTCCATGTTGTTGGAAGGAATGAAGCTCATCAGTTCACGGATCATCATCAGCGCCTGTTCATCGTTCTCTGCGGCGAAATGTGCCACTCCGCTCCGCGAATTATGTGTCATTGCGCCACCTAGTTCGTCCATCGTCACCTTCTCATGGGTAACTGTTTTGATCACCTCCGGCCCGGTTACAAACATATAGCTGGTTTCCTTTACCATCAGGATGAAGTCGGTCATAGCGGGTGAATATACCGCACCTCCCGCACAAGGCCCGAGAATTGCGGAGATCTGCGGGATCACGCCGGAAGCCATGACATTCCGGTAAAAAATATCAGCATATCCGGCCAGGCTTTCCACCCCTTCCTGGATCCGTGCGCCGCCTGAATCGTTGAGTCCGATCACAGGCGCACCGACTTTCATGGCTGTATCCATTACTTTGAGCACCTTATCGGCATTTGCACGGCTCATGGTACCTCCGAATACGGTAAAATCCTGGGCAAAAACGAACACCTGTCTGCCATCGATCTTGCCATAGCCCGTCACCATCCCATCGCCGTATACCTTGTTTTTCTCCATATCGAATTCCTTGCAGCGGTGGGTCACGAGTTTGTCAAATTCAGCGAACGTATTCGGGTCAAGCAGGGTCAGGATACGTTCGCGTGCCGTCATTCGTCCAGCTTTGTGCTGCTTATTAATTTTATCGATTCCGCCTCCCAGCTCTGCCAGACGGTTTTTCTCTTCCAACTGATGGTAACTTTCGTCTAATGTTTGCATCTCTGATTTTAAATTATGAAATGAATTTCGGGATATTGGGTATTTGATATTGGGTTCTGTTTTATTTCGGCACTTCGCTATTTTTTTAACTCACCAAACCACCAGTTATCATTCCAGTTTGATCATTACCTGGTGGGCGTTAACGATGTCGCCTTCTTTTACAAGGATCTCCCTGACAGTGCGGTCGGCAGTAGCCTTGAATTCACTTTGCATCTTCATGGCTTCCACGACGATCAGGGTCTGACCGGTAGTCACTTTATCCCCTGCGCTGACCGGGATCTTGACCACTTTCCCAGACATAGGCGACGAGATGTTATTGTCGCCTTCGGCCTTGGTCCCCAACTTCCTGTTTTGCTGGTACCGGGTCTCGGCATCAATGATCTCGGCGATGAATGAGCGGGCAAAGGTGTTCACAATGTATTCCTTACTCGATTCTCCTTCTATCAGCTCAACATTGTAAGAATGCCCGTGGTAAAGGATCGAATAAACGCCCTTCTCAACCATCACAATATCCAGCTCATATTTCCGGTCATCCACCGCAAGGAGTACCTTGCTTCCTGCCCTGTTCAGCAATTCGATCTGCGCCGTACGATGTTCCAGTTTGATTTCATATGCCATAGATACTGACTTTTATAATCGTAAAACATTTCTTTTGCGGCCAAAATCCTTCCAGGTGGAGGCGAATTCCTCGGTGAATTTCTGTGGCTGTATCTTTTCGATCTTATCGAGATAATCTATAAAACAAGCGATCATCGCCATGTCTTCACATTCGGTCCCGCATAATTTGGGAGCAAAGAGCCTGTCGTGATTTTGTTCGATAAAATGGGTGTTATATTTCCCCCCGATAAAATCTGGAATATCCATGATTCTTTCCAGGAATTTAATATTGGTCTTCACCCCTGTGATCTTATACTCATAAAGGGCTCTGCGCATACGTGCGATCGATTCAGGACGAGTTTTTCCCCAGGAGATCAGCTTTGAGATCAGGGGATCATAATACATGGGGATCTCGTAACCTTCATAAACATATCCGTCGTATCGTACACCCAATCCTAGCGGAACGGTGATATGTGTTACGACACCCGGTTGTGGCATGAAGTTATGATCGGTATCTTCCGCATAGATCCTGCACTGGATGGCATGGCCGTTTTGCCGGAGTTCCTCCTGTCTGAAGGTCAGCGGCAGGCCATTTGCAATGTTGATCTGTTCTTTCACAAGGTCAACACCTACAACCCTTTCCGTGATCGGATGTTCAACCTGTAAACGGGTATTCATCTCTAAAAAATAATACTCCAGGGCATCGCTTACTATGAATTCAATGGTACCTGCACTCTCATAATTCACGGCTTTTGCGGCGGCGATCGCAAATTTCCCCATTTCATCCCGTAATTCGGGCGTCATTAAAGGAGAGGGCGTTTCTTCAATGACTTTCTGGTGCCGTCGCTGGATAGAACATTCGCGTTCGAACAAATGGATCACATTTCCCTGGCGGTCGGCCAAAATCTGGAATTCGATATGGTGCGGCGATTCAATGTATTTTTCAATATAAACGGAATCATTACCGAAGGCATTCATCGCTTCTGATTTTGCGGTGAGAAAGGAAGGAATCATATCATGATAGTCGCGTACCAGCCGCATTCCTTTTCCGCCACCACCGGCAGAGGCTTTGATCATCAGGGGAAATCCGATCTGTCCGGCAATTTCCAATGCCATGTTTTCATCCGTGATCTTCTTTGTGGTCCCGGGAACAACCGGTATGCCGGCTTTTGTCATGGTTTGCCGGGCCATGATCTTATCCCCCATTGTTGCAATGCTATATGCCGAGGGCCCGATAAAGATAATCCCTTCCTGCTTGCAACGATCCGAGAAAGCTGCATTCTCAGACAAAAAACCATACCCCGGATGAATGGCATCAGCTCCAGATTTTTTTGCCGCTTCAATGATGTTATCAATGTTTAAATAACTTTCCCTCGATGGCGCCGGGCCGATGAAATAAGCCTCGTCAGCATACCTTACATGCATGGATTTCCGGTCAGCTTCCGAATAAACTCCAACGGTCACCAATCCCAATTCCCGGCATGACCGCATTACACGGATAGCAATTTCACCCCGGTTTGCTATGAGAACCTTCCTGATCATACATTCATCTTTTAAAAATATTATTTGTGAACAGATTCACAATCAACCTATTCCATATGTTATCACGAACGAAATTATAAATATATGTTAAACCTACAAAAATAAATATGTTAATGTTTTATAAAAAGCAGGGGTTATCTTCTTCAGGAATTGGGATCGGGTTTCCCGATTTTTCCGATATTTGCTAAAAAGTGAACATGAAGGTTCCTCTCTATCTGATAATTTCACTCCTCATAATCAGTATTTTTTCCTGCCGGAACACAGAGCAAAAGAAAGAATCACGGAACAGAAAAAGTATCGTTGCCCCAGCAAAGAAATTAACTGCCATGGATACGCTGCTTGCCGACCTGGAAATTCTGAAGAAGGACACTTCCCTGCGGCATGCTTCCCTCTCCTATGTAATCAACGATTACAGCACAGGAAAACCGGTACAGGTCACCAGCTCCAATCCCGATCTGAGCCTGGTTCCTGCCTCGGTTATTAAAGTCCTTACGACA